>ENA-UPXF01000499-UPXF01000499.1-marine-metagenome-genome-assembly--contig:-NODE-499-length-16560-cov-6.443744_pt1 | contig 16560 bp, 18 predicted proteins | sample MGYA00238177_ERZ767431 | MGnify/ENA primary metagenome ERZ767431 (study PRJEB28953, sample SAMN06266262) | marine metagenome | isolation source: Columbia River Estuary | place: USA:Columbia River Estuary... | reverse complement strand
CGCAGGCCTCCATCGCGCTGGGCCTGATCCTTGTTGCCGCCTGTCCGGGGGGCAATATCTCGAATTTTATCACCCAGCGTGCAGGTGGAAATGCGGCGCTTTCCGTCTTGATGACCGCCATCGCGACGGTGGCTGCGATTTTCCTCACACCGCTCAATATCGCGCTCTGGGGCAGGCTCTATGCGCCGACCCGCGCGATCCTGCAAGACACCGCGATTGACCCCATGTCCGTGGCGATCACTGTGGGGTTCATGTTGATCTTGCCGCTGATCCTTGGGGTCTTGCTCAATGCGAAAAAGCCAGCCCTGACCGCCAGATTACGCAAGCCATTGCAGTGGCTTTCAATGGGTATTTTTGTGGCGTTTGTCGTGTTGGCGATTGCGGCGAACTGGAGCTAATTTCTTGATTTTGCAGGCGTTATTGCGGGTCTCGTGATTGCTCACAATGCGCTGGCTTTTTGTGGGGGCTACGCGATTTCGACACTCGCTAAGCTTTCCAATTTTGACCGTCGTGCGGTTACAATCGAGACGGGCATCCAGAACTCCGGTCTTGGCCTTGTGCTGATCTTTACCTTCTTTGGTGGGCTGGGTGGCATGGCCATTGTCGCCGCATTCTGGGGTATTTGGCACGCAATTTCGGGGATCATAGTTGCCACGCTGATGTCCCGCTCAAAGGCCGCACGATGACCCGCATTTTGATTACAGGGGCCGCAGGCATGATCGGCCGCCCGCTGTTGGCCGAGATGACGGGGCAAAACGTGATTGCTACGGATCTGACCAATAAGGGTCTGCCTGACGGCATTGAATTCCACCGCATGGATGTGACCCGCGACGACCCAGACCGTGTGATCGCACAGGTCCGACCAGACGTGATCGTTCATCTGGCGTCCATCGTGACACCGCCCAAAGGCATGGGGCGCGAGGCCGCTTTTGCCGTCGATGTCACGGGCACGCAAAACATGCTGACGGCCGCGATCAAACACGGTGTTCGGCGGATTGTGGTGACAAGTTCGGGGGCGGCCTACGGCTATCACGCCGACAACCCTGTGCCATTGCGTGAAGGCGATCCATGTCGCGGCAACCCTGAATTCCCCTACGCCGATCACAAGCGCCAAGTGGAAGAGATGCTGACCACAGCCCGCGAGACCGCGCCGCAACTTGAGCAGGTCGTTTTGAGGGTGGGCACCGTGCTGGGTGCAGGCACCGAGAACCAGATCACGGCGTTGTTTCGCAGGCAGAAGTTGCTGGCTGTGCAGGGGCAGAAAGCCCCTTTGTCTTCATTTGGACAAAAGACCTCGCCAAGATTTTGGCGCGTGCTGCCACCGATGGCCCTACTGGAATTTTCAACGTTGCGGGCGATGGGGCGTTGGGGGTTACTGAGCTGGCAGCACGTTTGGGTAAGCCGATTTTGCGATTGCCTACTTGGGTCTTAAAAGCGGCCCTTGCAGTGGCAAAACCCTTAGGCCTCTCTCAATACGGCCCAGAGCAGGTACGATTTTTGCAGTATCGTCCTGTGTTGGCCAATGATGCGCTCAAAACGCAATTCGGTTATGTGCCAGAGCTGACGTCAGCGGAGGTGTTTGACCTGTGGTGCCGCGAGGCGGGCCTGTGAAAACGGCTGTGATCACGGGCGGAAACGGCGGGTTGGGGCGTGCTTTGGCCGCTGGTCTACAGGGGCGCGGGTATCACACGGTTCTGCTCGATATCGACGTGACGGGATTGGCCCACAATGAATTGCAGACGCCGATTAAAGTCGATTTGACCGATGGCGATGCACTGGCTGCAATCAGCGCCACGGTCATCGAAATGCGCCCCTCGGTTGATCTGGTTGTCTATAATGCAGGGATCACGCAGATTGGTGCCCTCATAGAGACAAACGACGTTACGCATCGAAAAGTGTTTGAAATCAATTACTTTTCTGCGGTGAATTTCGCGCGGTATTTTGTGCAGCCCTTGCGGAAAAGCAGGGGAAGCCATCTCGCGATTAGCTCTGTCGCAGGATTTTCGCCGCTTTTTCATCGCACGGCCTATGCCGCATCCAAACACGCGTTAGAAGGTTTCTTTGCCTCGCTCAGATCAGAGGAAGCGCCCTCTGGCGTGCGTACAATGATCGCGGCCCCCAGCTTTATCGCGACGAATATCGGCAACGAGCAGCGGCGCGATGACGGGACCGCAAGACCCGGATCGGCGAAAGATGGGCTGGATTATATGAGTACGAACGCCGCCGCCGAAGTGATCTTGCGCGGGGTGGAAAGGGGCAAAGCTTTCATCCCCGTCGGGCGGGTAGCCATGCTGTCTTGGTGGATCAATAGCCTGTCGCCGCGACTGTTTCAGCGTCTGATGGAGCGAAAAATCAGGGACAGGTGAGGCGCGGGCCCAAGTGATGGACCCGCGATTTTCTTAAACGATTGTCGCTTCTGTCGCGTCGCGCAGTTCCTGCTCGGTCACGCCTTCGGCTGTCTCGACGATCCGTAGGCCACCCTCGACAACATCCAAAACACCAAGGTTTGTGACGATGCGGTCAACCACAGCTTTGCCCGTCAAAGGCAATGTGCAGGCCTTGAGAACCTTGCTGTCGCCATGCTTGGACGTGTGATCCATCACGACGACCACGCGGCGTACGCCAGCCACAAGATCCATCGCGCCGCCCATGCCCTTGACCAGTTTACCTGGAATCATCCAGTTCGCCAGATCGCCGTTTTCTGCCACTTCCATTGCGCCCAAAATCGCCATGGCAATCTTGCCGCCACGGATCATGCCAAAGGACTGCGCACTGTCGAAATACGCGGTCTGCGGCAGTTCGGTAATCGTCTGCTTGCCCGCGTTGATCAGGTCAGCGTCGATGTTTTCCTCGGTCGGGAAGGGGCCCATGCCCAACATCCCGTTTTCGGACTGCAACGTCACCTCAACACCCTCGGGGATGTAGTTGGACACCAGCGTCGGGATGCCGATGCCAAGGTTCACATAGGTGCCGTCTTCGAGTTCCAGCGCAGCACGCGCCGCCATTTGATCACGATCCCACATTATGATTTCCTTACTGTGCGTTGCTCGATGCGCTTTTCATGATCACCTTGAATAATGCGATGCACATAGATGCCGGGCAGGTGGATGTGGTCGGGGTCAAGCGAACCCGTTGGCAAGATTTCCTCGACCTCAACAACGCAAACCTTGCCGCACATAGCCGCAGGTGGATTAAAGTTGCGGGCGGTTTTGCGGAAGATCAGGTTACCTGTCTCATCCGCTTTCCACGCCTTCACGATGGCCAGATCGGCAAAGATGCCTTCTTCCATGATGTAGGTTTCACCATTGAAATCTTTGTGTTCTTTGCCGTCGGCAATCACGGTACCAACGCCTGTTTTCGTATAAAAACCGGGGATACCACAGCCACCCGCGCGCATCCGCTCGGCCAAAGTGCCTTGCGGGTTGAACTCCAGCTCAAGCTCGCCCGACAGATACTGGCGCATGAATTCCGCGTTCTCGCCCACATAGGACGAGATCATCTTTTTGACCTGTTTGGTCTGCAACAGAATGCCGATGCCAAAGTCGTCAACGCCCGCGTTATTGGACGCAAATGTGAGGTCTTTCGTGCCAGCGTCTTTGATCGCAGAAAGCAAAAGCTCTGGAATACCGCACAGGCCAAAGCCGCCTGCCGCGATGAACATGCCGTCATGCAACAACCCGTCGAGGGCGGCGGCGGCATTTGGATAAATCTTTTTCATGAGGCTCCCCAGAAATGAAATGCCCGCAAACCCTGATGGGGGATGCGGGCAATGTCAATCACTGTGCTGCGCTGCGGCGAACCTATTCGATAACGTCGCCGTCATCCGTCTCTGTAGCCTTCTTGGCTGGGGCCTTTTTCGCCGCTGGTTTCTTAGCAGCAGCCTTTTTTACGGCAGGCTTTTTGGCTGCCGGCTTCTTCGCCGCCGCTTTCTTCTTAGGGGCCGCCATTTTAGCACCCGGCTTTTTCTTGCCCGCCTTGGCCGCGCGTTCATCAATCAGATCAACGGCTTGTGCCATCGTCAGGTCAGCAGGCTCGATCGTGTCGGGGATCGTCGCGTTGATCTTTTCCCATTTCACATAGGGGCCGTATTTGCCCGTGTAGATGTTGACAGGGCCTCCCGCCTCTGGGTGTTCGCCCAGCTCATGGATCGGCACAGAAGCCTGCCCGCGCGCGCCACGGCTCGCGATCTTCGCAGCAAGTAGTTCAACCGCGTGGTTCATACCCACCGTCCAAACGTCGTCGATCCCCTCTAAGTTCGCGTTGGTACCGCCACGATCAGACGTGCTTGGCGCGTGCTTCAGATAGGGTCCGTAACGGCCAATATTCGCCCAAACGGTGATGCCATCCTCAGGGTGCGGGCCGATTTCGCGGGGCAGGGACAGCAGCATGACTGCGCGTCCAAGCTCCAAATCTTCTGGCTCCCAATCCTTTGGGATGGACTGGCGTGGAGGCTTTTTATTCTCTTCGGTGACTTCGCCACGCTGCACATAGGGGCCAAAACGTCCCTTAAATACACGGATTTCGTCGCCGCCTTCAGTGCCAAGCAGTTTCCCCTCTGGTGGAATAGCGGAGGCTTCCGCTTCTGGGTTTGGCGGACCGAATGGACGGGTATATTTGCATTCTGGATAGCTGGAGCAGCCGATAAACGCGCCGCCAGAACGGGCAGTGCGCATCGACAAGCGCCCCTCGCCACAATTCGGGCAAAGACGTGGATCGCCACCGTCTTCCAATGGCGGGAAGAGGTGTGGCGCCAGAACATCGTTAATCTTTTCAAGGACTTCAGTGATGCGCAGGTCGGCAGTCTCGGCAATCGCCGCAGAGAAATCCGTCCAGAACCGCTCCAAAACCTTTTTGTAATCGGCGTTGCCCGCGCTCACTTCATCAAGCTGGTTTTCCAGATCGGCAGTGAAATCGTAACCGATGTATTTGTTGAAGTAATTCGACAGGAAGGCCGTCACAAGACGCCCCTTATCCTGCGGGATCAGGCGGTTTTTGTCTTTCTCGACATAGCCGCGATCCTGAATCGTGGTGACGATGGACGCATATGTCGACGGACGACCAATGCCCAGTTCTTCCATGCGCTTGACCAGCGTCGCCTCGGTGTAGCGGGGCGGCGGTTGGGTGAAATGCTGCTCTGGATCGACGGAGGCCTTTTTGGCAACTTCGCCTTGATTGATCTGCGGTAATTTCTTGTCGTCCTCGTCCGTGCTGTCGTCGCGGCCTTCCTCGTAAACCGCGAGGAAGCCGTCAAATAGCTGCACTTGGCCGTTCGCACGCAGCATGACTTGACCGTCTTTGGAGCCGACATCAACAGTCGTGCGCTCAAAACGGGCGGCGGCCATTTGGCTGGCGATCGTGCGCTTGTAGATCAGATCGTATAGCTTGCGCTGGTCGGCGTCCGAGATATTCGCGTCTTCCATCGAGACCATAAGATCGGTCGGGCGCACACATTCGTGAGCTTCCTGCGCGTTTTTCGCCTTGTTTTTATAGACGCGGGCCTCTGTGGGCAGGTAGTCCTTACCAAACTTCGCGGCAATCGCGTCGCGCGATGCAACCACGGCCTCTGGCGCCATGTCGATGCCGTCGGTCCGCATGTAGGTGATAAGGCCCGCCTCGTAAAGACGCTGTGCGACCGACATGGTTTGCCGCGCGCCGAAGCCGTATTTGCGACTGGCTTCTTGCTGCAAGGTCGAGGTCATGAAGGGCGGGGAGGGGTTGCGTGAGCCGGGTTTCGCTTCGACCATGTGCACGGTCAAATCTCGGCTGTTGATCGCTTGCACGGCCAATTCGGCTTGGGTCGCGTTGGCGATGCTGAATTTCTCCAGCTTTTCACCAGCGAGCATCGTGAGGCGCGCCTCGTAGGCCACGCCGCGTGGGTTCTCAAGCACGGCTTTGACCGACCAGTATTCTTGGTTGCGGAAGGCTTCGATTTCCATCTCGCGCTCAACAATGATCCGCAGGGTCACGGATTGCACGCGGCCTGCCGATTTTGCGCCGGGCAATTTGCGCCACAGCACAGGGGAAAGTTTGAAGCCGACGAGATAATCCAAGGCGCGGCGTGCGAGATAAGCGTCGACAAGCGGCACGTCCACTTGACGCGGGTTTTTCATCGCCTCGGTCACGGCTGTTTTGGTGATCGCGTTGAACACGACGCGGGACACAGGTGTGTCTTTCTTGATCGCCTTTTTCGCAATCAAGGCCTCGGTCAAATGCCAGCTAATCGCCTCACCTTCGCGGTCAGGGTCGGTCGCGAGAATAAGTTCGTTGTCATCTTTCAGGGCGTCAACAATCGCTCTAATGTGCTTTTTGCTGTCGCTCGCGATCTCCCATTTCATGTCGAAATCTTCTTCGGGCAGCACGGAGCCGTCCTTCGGAGGAAGGTCTCGTACGTGACCGTAGGAGGCGAGCACGGTGTAGTTGCTCCCCAAATACTTGTTGATTGTCTTGGCCTTAGCGGGCGACTCGACGACGACAACTGGCATGGGAATCCTTTAAAAAACGAAGCGGTGACTATGGCTGCGGAACATGGTGTTGGCCGCTAAAGAATGTCAATGCAAGGAATTGTCAAAGGGGAAAGTTCCCAAATCGTGCATCACATTGTCGAATGTGACCTAATTTGAGAGCGCCAAAAGTCCACCTGCCTGCCGTGAGATTCTCCCGTCAAGTTCGAGGGTCATGAGGATCGGGCTGACCACTTTGCTGTCGCCACCAAGGTCGCGGATCAGCTGATCTTCGGCGACAGGAGAGGGGCCGAGGCGCTGCAAGATTTGGTCGTGCGGCCCTGCTGTTTCGCGCAGTGACCGTTTCGGAGTTTGCGGCATTTCAAGCGGAAGTTCGAGAGTGGTTTGGGTTTCAACTGGGCCGAGCGCCTCGATGATATCTTCGGCATTGCGGATCAAAGTCGCGCCGTCGCGGATGAGCATGTTGCAGCCGTATGTACGCGCATCAAAGGGGTGACCCGGCACGGCCATGACCTCGCGAGATTGGTCGAGTGCGGTGCGTGCGGTGATGAGGCTGCCGGATTTTGCGGCGGCTTCAACGACGACGACGGCGCGGGCCAGACCTGAGATGATCCGATTGCGGGCGGGGAAGTGGCGCGCTTGGGGCTGCATGCCCATCGGCATTTCGGCAATGCGCAGCCCGTGTTTTGCGGTGTCTTCAGAGAGTTGTTTGTTTTCAATGTGTTAGATAGTGTCAACGCCACCTGCCTGCACGGCGATTGTGCCTGTCTTCAGCGACCCGATGTGGGCAGCGGTATCGACGCCGCGCGCAAGGCCAGAGACGACGGTATAGCCTGCAGCGCCGAGTTCCGCGGCCAGTTGTTTGGCCATGCAGGTGCCGAGCGAGGAGGCATTGGGCGCTCCGACCATCGCAATAAGCGGGCGGTTCAAAAGGGCCGTATCGCCCAAGGCCCAGAGGATCGCGGGGGCGTCATCGAGGTCGTTGAGGGCTGCGGGATAACCCGCTTGGCCCCAAATCAAAAGGCGCGCGCGATTTGCGCGGCCTGATTTTAATTCATATAAAACAAGAGGTTCGGGGCAGGGGGGTGTAATCTGTGGCCCCAGCAGCGGCCGCGATTTCGGGTAGGGCTGCAAGGGCCGCTGCCGCCGATCCATGTTCGCGGATCAGGCGGCGAAAGGTCGCGGGACCAACACGTTTGGAGCGCAAAAGGCGGAGGGAGGAGACGGCGATTTCTTCCGTGGTGGGTGGGATTTGGGGGTGATTGGAAGGGTACATATTTCCAGACATCCTGTCCTCCGCCTTGTTGCAATCTCATGCTAGACTGAGCGAAGTTAATGAGAGGTGAACGGAATAGGGAAAATTGTCTGATAATGGTCTGGAGTGCAATTAACGCTCTATTTCTGTTGAGATTTTAGGGTGTGATTTACGTGCACTGGGCGTGCACCGCACGTGCACCGAGATGTCCACGTGTATAATTACGCCGCTGTTAAGAGACGGGCAGGGTGCAACGGTTCTTTAATTCGAATCGGGATACTGTGGGTCAAAGGCGTTAGGAAATTTACGATAGGCCCCGAACCAATAGAGCGTACCAAAGCCGACTCCTGACGCGATGCCGATGATGACTATGAGAGGCGTGACGGTTGGGTAAAATCCCATGACGAGGAGAAGTGTAAGGAGAATGCTACACGCGACTATCGCCGTGGCCCAACTTGCATAGCCAAGGCGCAAAGCGATGTTTGCGCAAGGCCAAGCTATTGCGAGTGCGGGAAGGATGAAACCAAGGCTGAACAACCAGTAAAGAGGAGCAAGGAGCACATCCGCAAGCTGCGAAAACTTCTGGGCATTCCAACTTTCGATCATCCAAAAGACTACCGATACAGAAAAGGACAAGGCAAATGAGCCGAAAAGGAAAAAGCGTGACGAGGCCCAAATAATCCTGCGCCGCTCTTTGGGTTGCGAGATTGGCCGTGACTTGAAAAGGCTAATCACCCCCCGCGCCACCAATCGTCAGGCCGCCGATTTTAAGCGACGGTTGTCCAACGCCCACTGGCACCCATTGCCCTGCTTTGCCGCAGTTCCCGATACCAGGATCGAGTTCCAGATCGTTGCCGATGCCTTGGATTTGTTTAAGCGCGGTGGCCCCATCGCCGATCAGCGTGGCCCCTTTGACAGCAGCACCGACGATACCGTCTTTGACGCGGTAGGCCTCGGTGCACGAAAACACGAATTTGCCGTTCGTGATATCAACCTGACCGCCGCCAAAGCCCACGGCGTAGATGCCGTCTTTGAGGTCAGCGACCAATGCTGCGGGATCAGCGTCGCCTGCCAGCATGTAGGTGTTGGTCATGCGCGGCATTGGCGCATGTTGATAGCTTTCGCGCCGTCCGTTGCCTGTGGGCGCGACGCCCATGAGACGCGCGTTCTGGCGGTCTTGCATGTAGCCCACGAGAACGCCGTCTTCGATGAGCACGTTCTTGGCGGATGGCGTGCCTTCGTCGTCGATGGTGATGGAGCCACGCCGATCAGGGATGGTGCCGTCGTCGAGCACCGTCACGCCCTTGGCTGCGATTTGCTGACCCATGAGACCTGCGAAGGCGGATGAGCCTTTGCGGTTGAAATCGCCTTCCAGCCCGTGACCAATCGCCTCATGCAGCAGGATGCCCGGCCAGCCAGGCCCAAGCACCACATCCATGACGCCAGCGGGGGCGGGGACGGCGTCGAGGTTCACAATCGCGATGCGCAGGGCCTCGCGCACGGCGGCTTGCCAGTGGTCGGGTGCTATCAGGCCGATCAGTCCTGCACGCCCGCCTGCGCCAGAGGTGCCGCTTTCGCGCTTGCCGTTTTCCTCGACGATCACAGAGACATTGAGCCGCGACATCGGCCGCGCGTCGGTGACAAGCGTGCCTTCGGGGCGCAGGATCAGGACCTCTTGATGGGAGGCTGCGAGCGTGGCCGAAACCTGCACGACCCGTTTGTCAAGGTCGCGGGCGAATTGGTCGATTTCGCGCAGAATGTCGATTTTGGCAGGGAAAGTGGCCTGCAACATCGGGTCTGCATCGGAATAAAGCTTTTTGTTGGTGCCTTGCGGGCCAGCCGCCATGGTGCCGCCGCCATCACCTACGGCAAGGCGCGCGGTGGCCACAGCACGGCGCAGCGCATGTTCGTCGATGGTGGTCGAATGGGCGTAGCCCGATGTCTCGCCCCGTACAGCCCGCAGGCCAAATCCTTCGGAGGCATCAAAGCTGGCGGTTTTAACCCTTCCGTCATCAAACGCGATGACTTCGGACTTGCGCCGTTCAAGGAAAAGTTCGCCATCATCCGCGCCATGGGTCGCCTCAAGCAACAAAGAAAGGGCAGTGTCGCGGTCTAATGCGGTCTCGAAGGGGCGAAATGGGTCTGCGGACATAAGGTTTCCTGTCGTGAAGGCAAAAATTTTGACACATGCGGCCGTTTACCGCGATTGCAGTTCTTGAGTTGTTCATCAAGATATGGGACACCCAGCGGCAGATACAACGGGATTCCGCCCTTCGGGGTGAGTTACACCAATGAGATGCGCCACTTGGCGCCATGACAGACAGGTTATGATATGCGTTTAAACACGATTGCGACTTCACTTTGGGCTTCGGCTGGTTTGATCCTTGCTGGTGCCGCGGCATCTGCGCAAGATGTCAACCAAGAGCTTGAAATTATTGGTGCGCCAGTTGATGGTTTGATGGGCTTTCAGCCTGCAGCAACAGAATTGGCCCGTGACGTTCACTGGCTTGATCACTGGCTTTTGGTGCTGATCACTGCGATCACATTGTTTGTTTCGGGCCTGATGGTTTGGGTTTTCATCCGCTACAACAAAAAAGCGAACCCTGTGCCAAAGACATTCACCCATAATTCGGTGATTGAGGTGGCATGGACGATTATTCCTGTCGTGATCCTTGTTGTGATCGGCGCGTTTTCCTTGCCGGTTTTGTTCAAGCAGCAGGAAATCCCTGAGGGCGACATCACGATCAAAGTCACAGGATACCAGTGGTATTGGGGCTATGAGTATGTTGACGATGGCGTTGCATTCTCAAGCTACATGCTCACACGCGATGAGTTGGAAGCGAACGGCTATTCCCAGAACGAATACCGCCTTGCCACTGATACAGCCGTTGTTGTGCCTGTTGGCAAAACGATTGTCATGCAGTTGACGGGTGCGGATGTGATCCACTCTTGGACGATCCCAGCCTTTGGCGTAAAGCAAGACGCGGTTCCGGGTCGTTTGTCCCAGCTCTGGTTCGCAGCCGAGCAAGAAGGCATATTCTTTGGTCAATGTTCAGAGCTTTGCGGCAAAGACCACGCCTATATGCCGATCACTGTCAAAGTGGTCAGCCAAGAGACCTACGATGCATGGCTCGCAGAAGCCAAAGTGCAAAACGGCGTGTAAAAAGACTGGCGCAGGCGAAAGTCTGCGCTACGTCCCCTGCGTAGGATGGGTTTCAACCCATCACCCCTTTGGGAAGCATGATGTCTGATATGACTGTCGAAAATACACCCTATGAGGCCAGTATGGGCGACTACTTCGCCTTACTAAAGCCGCGCGTGATGTCGTTGGTGATTTTCACGGCATTGGTCGGCCTTTTGGTGGCGCCGGTGCACGTGCATCCCTTTATCGGTTTTGTCGGCGTGCTTTGCATCGCTGTTGGTGCTGGTGCGTCTGGTGCGCTCAATATGTGGTGGGACGCCGATATTGATGCGATCATGAAGCGGACGGCCAAGCGCCCGATCCCTTCGGGGCGTGTGCAACCAGGCGAAGCGCTGGGCATTGGCATGGCGCTTTCGGGTTTTGCTGTCGTGCTGCTGCTCCTTGCGACGAACTTGCTTGCTGCGGGTTTGCTTGCTTTTACCATTTTCTTTTATGCCGTCGTCTATTCGATGTGGCTCAAGCGTGCGACGCCCCATAATATCGTCATAGGCGGTGCGGCGGGTGCTTTCCCACCGATGATCGGCTGGGCGGTTGCCACGGGCAACGTGACAATCGAATCGTTCCTGATGTTTGCGCTGATCTTCATGTGGACCCCGCCGCATTTCTGGGCTTTGGCCTTGTTTGTGAAGTCCGACTACGGTGATGCTGGTGTGCCCATGCTGACAGAAACGCACGGTCGCGACGCCACCCGCCGTCACGTGATCGCTTATGCGGTCCTGCTCGTGCCAGTTGCGATTGGGCTTGGGTTCACGTCAATTGGTGGTCCAATTTATCTCGCGACGGCCATTGTGCTTAACCTCTGGTTCGTCAAAGGGTGTTATGACATCTACAAGCGCAACGATGCCGCCGCAGATGCAGATAATTACGCCGTCGAAAAGCATGTTTTTAAGGTATCGCTGTTTTACCTTTTCTTGCATTTTGGCGCGCTTTTGGCAGAGGCCGCCTTGCGCCCCTACGGTTACGGAGGCTAGTAAAACATGGCCATTCGCGTTGAACATGAAATCCACCAGCGCCGCAAAGGCCGCAACTTTGGCGTGCTCGCCTTGTTGATCGGGTTTGTCGGCATTGTTTTTGCCCTGACGGTTGTGAAGGTTTTGGAACTTGGCGACGCCAAGAAGTTCGAGAACTTTGATCACGTCGCTCGCCCAGCGATAGAACCTGTTGAAGGAGACAGCAATTGAAGCTATTCCCGAACATCCAAGGCCCACAGCGCACATTGGTGCAGCTCGTTGGTGTTGTCGTTGTGATGGGGGCGCTCTCTTGGGCGTCGGTGCCGTTTTACAATTGGTTCTGCAAGGTCACAGGCTTTGGTGGGATTACGAATACAGCCGAGGCTGGATCGGATGTGATTCTCGACCAGACGATTACAGTTCGCTTTGATGCGTCAATTGACCGCGATATGCCATGGACGTTCAAGCCTGCGCAGCGCGAGATGACCCTGCGCATTGGCGAGACAGGTCTTGCTTTCTACGAGGCACACAATCCGCTGGATGTTCCCGTTGCGGGGCAAGCAGCGTATAACGTCACACCTTACGAGGCTGGCGTTTTCTTTGATAAAATCGAATGTTTCTGCTTTACGGAACAGGTTTTGCAGCCCGGTGAGACGGTGATGATGCCAGTGTCATTCTTTGTGGACCCTGCCATCGTGGACGACCGTGAAGGGCAGTATATTCATACAATCACTTTAGGCTATACTTTCTACCAGATCGATCTGCCTGAAGAAGAGGTGCAGGCCGCATTGGTTGCACCAACGACTTTGACAACGGCGCCGCAAGACGCCATAGACACTAACTAATGACTAAGCCGATAGGGAACGACTGCCATGGCGCATGAAAAGAACCACGACTTCCACATTTTGCCACCGTCAATCTGGCCATTGGCCAGTGCGCTTGGTGCATTTATCATGCTCTTTGGGGCCGTCACTTGGATGCATGACTCCGGTCCATATGTATTCTTGATCGGCTTGGCAGGCGTTTTATACGTTATGTACGCTTGGTGGTCCGACGTTGTCGGCGAAAGCGAAGTTGGCGATCACACTGCTGTTGTGCGCATCGGTCTGCGTTATGGCGTGATCATGTTCATCATGTCCGAAGTGATGTTCTTTGCTGCTTGGTTCTGGTCTTTCTTTAAGCATGCGATGTACCCAATGGGTCCAATGTCGCCGCTGGTTGACGGGGTTTGGCCGCCAGCTGGTATCGAGACATTTGACGCTTGGCATTTGCCGCTGATCAACACGTTGATCCTGCTGTGTTCTGGTATGGCTGCGACTTGGGCGCACCACGCGCTGGTTCACGAAAACAACCGCACAGATATGAAGTGGGGTTTGATTCTTGCTGTTCTGCTCGGCGCATTGTTCACAGTGTTTCAGGTATATGAGTATTCCCACGCAGCCTTTGGCTTCTCGGGCAACATCTATGGCGCGAACTTCTTTATGGCGACTGGTTTTCACGGTTTCCACGTGTTCATCGGTACGATCTTCTTGTTGGTTTGCTTGGTTCGCTTGCAGAAAGGCCACTTCACGCCAGAGCGTCACGTCGGTTTTGAAGCCGCTGCTTGGTACTGGCACTTTGTGGACGTTGTTTGGTTGTTTCTCTTTGCTGCTGTCTACGTCTGGGGTGGCTGATAAATGCAGGGTGTGATGCGTTAAAACGCATCCCACGTAGGATGGGTCTTGACCCATCCCCCCCATCAAAACATACCGAGGCGCACGTAGTTACCTGCGTGCGCCTTTTCCCTTTCGAGAGTTGAGACATCCTGTGCGACGCATTCTTTTTCCTTTGATTCTTGGTATCGGCGGCGTTGCCGTTTTGGTCTGGCTCGGCTTGTGGCAGTTGGAGCGCTTGGCTTGGAAAGAAGCCATTTTGGCCGACATTAACACGCGTTTGATGTCTGATCCTGTGCCCGTTCCCGACGCCCCCGTTGAAACTCGCGACGAATATATGAGCGTTGCGGTCAATGGTGCGCTCGTTGGGCCTGAGCTTCACGTACTGACATCAGGGACAGAGGCTGGCACTGGATACCGCGTCATCCGAGCACTAGAAGAGCAGGGTGGCCGTCGCGTGATGGTTGATCTCGGCCTCTTGCCGCTGGACGACGCAACACCCCCCAAGGATGCACCTTTAGGCGCGATCACGGGCACGCTTTTGTGGCCTGACGATGTAAATAGCTCCACCCCTGCGCCTGATATGACCAAGAATATCTGGTTTGGCCGCGATGTGGCTGCGATGGCCGAGACCCTTGGCACCGAACCTGTCATGGTGATTGCCCGCGATATGGCCCAGCCTGACCCGCGCACCACGCTGCTGCCTGTTGATACTGTCGGCATCAAGAACGATCATCTGAGCTATGCGATCACGTGGTTTGGTCTTGCGATTGTTTGGGCCATCATGACCCTCTTTCTGATTTTCCGCACTTTGCGCACGAAGGACACTTAAACGATGCGTTACATCTCTACGCGCGGCGCGTCTGACGCCCTGACATTTGAACAAGCGATGATGACGGGTTTGGCCCGTGATGGCGGGCTTTATGTGCCTGAAACGGTGCCGACGCTGACCACCAAGCGGATCGCGGATATGGCGGGCAAGTCCTATGAAGAGGTCGCGTTCGAAGTGATGCGTCCGTTCATTGGTGACACGTTTACGGATGATGAATTCAAGGGCCTGATCAAAAACGCCTACGCCGGATTTGGCCACGCAGCGCGCGCGCCTTTGGTGCAGCTTGATGCGAACCACTATCTCTTGGAACTTTTCCACGGCCCGACGCTCGCGTTCAAAGACTTCGCGATGCAGTTGATTGGGCAGATGTTTCAGGCGTCCCTGACACGTTCCGGCGACCGCATTACGATTGTAGGGGCGACCTCTGGCGACACAGGTTCTGCTGCGATTGAGGCGTTTCGGGGTCTTAAGAACGTGGATGTTTTCATCCTTTATCCGCATGGCCGCGTGTCAGAGGTGCAGCGTCGCCAGATGACGACACCTGTGGAGGCCAACGTGCACGCGCTGGCGATGGACGGCGACTTTGACGATTGCCAAGCGATGCTCAAAGATATGTTCAACGACTTTGATTTCCGTGACGAGGTTCGGCTTGCGGGTGTGAACTCGATCAACTGGGGCAGGGTGCTGGCGCAGGTTGTGTATTATTTCACCGCTGCTGTGAGCCTTGGAGCACCGCATCGTGAGGTGTCGTTCACGGTGCCAACGGGCAACTTTGGCGATATTTTCGCAGGCTATATTGCCAAGAAAATGGGCCTGCCGATTGCCGATCTAGTGGTGGCCACCAACCAGAACGACATTCTGCACCGCACACTGGAAACGGGTGCCTATACCAAAGAGGGCGTGATCCCGTCGATCAGCCCGTCGATGGATATTCAGGTGTCCTCCAACTTTGAGCGTGCCTTGTTTGACGCTTACGGGCGCGATGGGGCGGCCGTTGCAGCCCAGATGGATGACCTCAAAAAGGGTGGGTTCCAGATTTCGCAAGGGGCCTATCAGATGTTGAAGGACACCTTCAAATCGGGCCGCGCGAGCGAGGAAGAAACCTCTGCAGCGATCAAGGAGTACAACCTGACCCACGGCGAACTGCTTTGCCCACATTCCGCCGTTGGCGTGCATGTGGCCGAGGATCATTTGGGCGCAATTCCGATGGTTACATTGGCCACGGCGCATCCCGCGAAATTCCCTGACGCTGTGAAAGCGGCGAGCGGTGTCGCGGCACCTCTTCCCCCCCGCATGGCGGACCTATATGACCGCCCCGAACGCGTGACGCGCGTCCCCAATGACATGGCCGCCCTTCAGGCGCTCATCAAAGAACGGATCAAAGTTTGACCATAGAACACCACACCCTTTCCAACGGGTTCCAGATCGTGACCGAGCATATGCCCGGCCTGAAATCGGCAAGTGTTGGGGTCTGGGTTGACGTCGGCGGACGCCATGAGCGGATCGAGCAGAATGGCATCGCCCATTTTCTGGAGCATATGGCGTTTAAGGGCACCAAGACCCGCAGTTCCTTGCAGATTGCTGAGGAAATCGAGGATGTGGGCGGGTTTATCAACGCCTATACCAGCCGCGAGAATACGGCCTATTACGCCCGTGTGTTGCAAGACGACGTGCCGCTGGCGCTGGACGTGATCGGCGATATCTTGATGAATTCGACGTTTGAGGCGTCGGATATCGAGATTGAGCGCGGCATCATTTTGCAAGAAATCGGTCAGGCGAACGACACGCCCGACGATATCATTTTTGATTGGTTGCAAGAGGTGGCTTATCCCGATCAGGCGATTGGCCGTTCGATACTGGGTCCAGCCGAGCGCGTATCGTCGTTTAACCGCGAGGATTTGGTCAAGTTTGTGGGCGAGCATTACGGCCCGAACCAGATGATTCTGGCCGCTGCTGGCGGTATCGATCACGCGAAGATCGTGGCACAGGCCGAGGCCTTGTTTGGGCATCTGACGCCTGTTGAACGCCCGTCTTCGTTGCTGGTGCCTGCGGTGTTTGGCGGTGGTGAGATGCGCCGCAACAAGGATCTGGAGCAGGTGCATTTTGCGCTTGCGATGGAAAGCCCGCATTACCGCGACCCCGAGATTTACACGGCACAGATTTATGCGTCTGTGATGGGCGGCGGTGTATCGTCGCGGCTGTTCCAAG
>ENA-UPXF01000498-UPXF01000498.1-marine-metagenome-genome-assembly--contig:-NODE-498-length-16597-cov-3.551868_pt1 | contig 16597 bp, 12 predicted proteins | sample MGYA00238177_ERZ767431 | MGnify/ENA primary metagenome ERZ767431 (study PRJEB28953, sample SAMN06266262) | marine metagenome | isolation source: Columbia River Estuary | place: USA:Columbia River Estuary... | reverse complement strand
AAAAAGTAAATGATTAGTTCATTGGTATTCAAAGTGGTAATTCCGGGAAGATGCTACGTATGAATGCAAAAGGAACAATGAAAATAATTAAAATGCGAGAGTGGGATTCATTATTCATAGACGCCATTGATTTTAATAATAATATTGGATTTATGATGGGAGATCCGATAAATGGAGTATTCAGTCTATATGTAACCAATAGCGATGGTCTTGAATGGAGTAAATGCAATGGAGTTGTTCAATCTTTTAAAGGTGAAGCTGGATTTGCAGCCAGTGGAACAAATGTTAAAGTTTTCAACGATACTACTTTTGCGTTCATAACCGGTGGACTCAAAAGTCGATTCATTAAAACCACAGATTCTGGAAATAGCTGGTCATCTGTAGAATTACCTTTTTTCCCTGGAGAATCAAACGGAGCCTACTCCATGTGTTTTTCGAATGATTCTTGTGGAATTATTGTTGGTGGGGATTATCTTAACCCAGCGATTATGTTGAATACAACTTTTTACACAACAGATTATGGTGCCTCATGGTATAATGCGACAACACCCCCAAGAGGCTATAGATCAAATGTCTTCTTTAAAAATGGTGTTTATTATGCTTGTGGAAGCAATGGTATTGATTTTACGATTAATAATGGGAAAGATTGGACACAGTTTTCTTCAGGCAATTATTTTGCCATGACTGCATCAGAAAACAAACTTTATGCAACAACATTATACGGCCAAATTGTCGAATTTAATTTAATTGAATCAAACGAATGATAGTAGAGCAAATACTCAAGAAAATCACACCGCAATTTGAGACAGATGCAACAGGTCATGATATTCACCATATATTACGTGTACTAAATGTTGCAAGAAAAATTCAAAAAATAGAAGGAGGAGATTTAGAAACGATTGAATTAGCAGCATTACTTCATGACATTTCTGATCATAAATTTAACGGTGGTAAATTAAACGCCGGTGGAGAAATAGCATATAATATGCTTATAGACTTAAATTACGACAAAGAAAAGGCGTTAAAAATTAAATATATTGTTGACAATGTTAGCTACAAGGGCTCATCTACTCCAGCAGAAATGAATTCGATTGAAGGTATGATAGTTCAAGATGCTGATAGATTAGATGCTATAGGCGCAATAGGGATCGCAAGAACTTTTGCTTATGGAGGTAATAAAAATCAACCAATACATGATCCAGAGTTAAAAGCTAAAGACCATAAGACATTTGATGAGTATGTTAATAGTAAATCATCAACAATCAATCATTTTTATGAGAAATTATTACTTTTATCGGAGAGATTAAACACTGAAACAGGAAAACAAATTGGAAAGCAACGACATCAGTTCATGCTAAACTATTTGGATCAATTTTTTAATGAGTGGAATTATAACATTGAAAATTAATGGATAACAAATTAGTATTAGGAATTGATATCGGTGGCACGAACACTGTTTTTGGACTTTGTGACTACAATGGATCAATCAGTTATGAGGATTCTGTCGTGACCAAAGATTTTGAAACACCAGATTTACTCGTAAAAGAGATTCATAAAAAGTTATCGGAAGCCAACCTTATAGACAATATAATCGGCATTGGAATTGGTGCTCCAAATGGAAATTATTTTTCGGGAACCATTGAATTCGCACCAAATTTAAAATGGAAAGGAGTTATTCCATTGTCCAACCTATTTCACTCCGTCTTCAATGTACCGGTGGAACTTACAAATGATGCAAATGCAGCAGCTATTGGTGAAAGTCTCTACGGTTGTGCTCAAGGAGAGAAGGATTTTGTCACCATCACTCTTGGTACTGGTCTTGGAAGTGGAGTTGTTGTAAATGACAATATGATTTATGGTCATGATGGGTTTGCAGGTGAATATGGCCACATTAGAGTAATACCTAACGGCCGTGCATGTGGTTGTGGAAGAAACGGTTGTTTAGAAACCTATGTTTCTGCTACAGGTGTTGTTCGTAGTATTGACGAGTTAAACTCTACACATCGACTAAATTCTAGCTTGCTTAACATATACAATCCTACGGCTGTAGATGTTTTTACAGAAGCTGAAAAAGGAGATCAATTTGCAATGGAAATTGTTGATTTCACCGCTAACATTCTTGGAGATGCTTTAGCAGATTTCGCATGTTTTTCAAGTCCAAAATTATATGTTCTATTTGGAGGTATCGCTCAAAATGGTGAACCATTCAAGGAAAAGGTTAAAGCAAAAATGGAATCATCCATTTTGAATATTTATAAAAATAAAATAGAAGTGAAAATTTCTACTCTACACGATAAAAACGCAGCAGTGCTCGGAGCAGCGTCACTCGTTTGGAAAACAATTATCTAATATGAAAAACTGGATTATTTTAATTTGCCTTTTTAGTATACATAAATTAGGTTACAGTCAACCAACTATAGGAAGTTTTAAAGGTCCTGAATTTTCAAAAACTAGTTTTGTAAATCCATTTATTGGGACTGGGGGACATGGACATACATATCCTGGAGCCTCTACTCCATTTGGAATGATTCAGCTAAGTCCAGACACGAGACATGAAGGATGGGATGGTTGTTCGGGTTACCATTATTCAGATAAAAAAATCTATGGATTTAGTCATACGCACCTAAGTGGTACAGGTGTTCCAGATTACTGCGACTTGTTAATTCTTCCGCAAAATGGTAAGCCAAGAATTGAGCCTGGCTATAGTTCTAAAAAAGGATATGGTTCAACATTCTCTCACGAAAACGAAAAAGCATCTCCAGGATATTACTCCGTTCATCTTGATGACGGTGATATTGACGTGCAATTATCGGTTACCGAGAGGGCTGGATTTCATGAATACACATTTAACAAGAAAAGCGGGAAGAAATTTATAATTATCGATTTAGATCATAGAGATCAACTTTTAAGTTCTTCAATAAATATAATTGACAGTCAAACAATTGAAGGATCAAGAGTTTCAAACGCTTGGGCAACCGAACAACATTTTTATTTTCATTTGAAACTTGATACACCTTATCAAAAAGCTCGCATTTTTGAGAAAGACGGGATGAATAAACTGTTGTTAATTTTCCCGAAGTCTGTTAACAAAATAAACTTGAAAGTTGGGATTTCCGCAGTTGACATTGAGGGTGCGAAAAACAATGTTTTAAATGAAATCCCGAATTGGAATTTTGAAGAAATAAAAAACAACGCGAATTCCCTTTGGGAAAACGAATTAAATAAGATTTATTTTAAGACGAGAGATCAAGAGGTGATGACAAATTTTTACACCGCTCTTTATCATTCTTATTTAAATCCAAATCTTTTTAATGATTATGATGCTCGTTATAGAGGAAGGGATAATAAAATTCATACACTCAACGGTTCAACAGGGAGAAATTATTCCGTATTCAGTTTATGGGACACCTATCGTGCCACTCACCCACTTTTCACTTTATTACAAACAAATCGAACAAACGAATTTATCAATACTTTTTTACGTCAATTCGATCAAGGTGGAGACTTACCTGTGTGGGAATTAGCAGCAAACGAAACAGAGTGTATGATTGGTTATCACAGCGTTAGTGTTATCGCTGATGCTTTTACAAAAGGAATTTCAAACTTTAACATTGAAGAAGCTATAGAAGCAATGGTTGCAACATCCAACTTTAATGAGTTTGGTAAACATGAATTTTCGAAAAATGGTTTTATTAGTACAGGTAAAGAACCCGAATCTGTTTCTAAAACACTTGAATATGCATACGATGATTTTTGTATCGCCCAAATGCTTAAGAAGTATAAAATTACTACTGGATCAAGCAAATATGATTCATTATACACTGTTTACAACAAAAGAAGCTTCAATTTTATTAATCAATTTGATCCATCTACAGGATTCATGAGAGGACGAAATGAAGGTCTATGGTTTTCTCCATTTAAACCTGATGAAGTCAATTTTAATTATACGGAAGCAAATAGCTGGCAATATTCTTTGTATGCACCTCACGCTGTTGGTACTTTAAGTAAATTATTAGGTAGCAAGGACCATCTAAAAAATTGGCTTGACAAACTTTTCTCTACCGAATCTGCCTTATCTGGGCGCCATCAAGTTGACATTACGGGGTTAATAGGTCAATACGCTCATGGCAATGAGCCTTCTCACCACATGGCTTATTTGTATAATTACACGAATCAACAGCACAACACACAAGTTATGGTTGATTCAATTCTTTACACCATGTATTCAAATACACCTGAAGGCCTTTCAGGTAACGAAGACTGTGGTCAGATGTCCTCTTGGTACGTTTTAAGCGCTTTGGGTTTTTATCAAATTGCTCCTGGTAATCCATATTATGAAATAGGAAGACCTCTATTAGATAGAGCATCAATAACTTTTGAAAATGGCAATGAATTATTTATAAGTGCAATCAATAATGAACGTGAAAACAAATACGTTAGAAATGTAGTCTTAAACGGTGTACAATTAGACAGGAACTATCTTACACATGATGAATTAACAGCAGGAGGCGTAATTTTATTTTCGATGGGAGATAGACCTAATTCTCAACGTGAGAAATTACCGCATGCCCCTACTCTAAATGAAATACCTGCGAACTTTATTCCTGCGCCTTATTTTGTAACAGAATCTAGAATTTTCACAGACTCATTGATGATTCAAATTGGAAAATCCAATCTTGTAGATGCCGACATATACTATACAACTGATGGTACAAACCCATTAGAAAGTGACACAAAAATACTTTATACAGCTCCATTTAATATAAGTAAAAGCACCACCATTTCGATGTATCCTTCAAAAGGATCAATGAATGGGCCTATTGTTTCAAACACTTTTGTTAAAAAGGATGATAATATTTCTATTGAAATTCAATCCATCTATGACAATCAATACGCTGCAAGTGGAGACTTTACACTTGTTGATGGCATAAGAGGTGCGAACGAATATAGAACTGGCGACTGGCAAGGATATTGGGATCAAAATTTTCAGGCGACTGTTAATTTTGAAAACCCTATAAAAATGGACGAAATAGGCATAGGATGCTTGAGTGATATGAAATCTTGGATATTCCTTCCAGAGTCAATAAAATTTGAAATTGCATATGTAGGGAAAGACTACATTACACTTGGAGAAATTGACGTTCCAAAAGAAAATATTGAGCAAATGCCTCCACACTACAAAAATTTCACTTTGAATATTAACAACGAAGAACTTGTTAGGAGTATAAAAGTCACTATAAAACCAACAGAAGAATGTCCAGATTGGCATTTAGGAAAGGGTAACCCAACCTGGTTGTTCTTGGATGAAATATTCTTCAGGTAACTAGTCAAATTATTAAAAAGTAACTATAATTGCAATCAAGATAAAAACAAAACAAAAACTGATGAAACAAATCAAATTTAGCATTCTTGCTATCACCTTAATAATCACTTCATTTGCACGTGCAGATGAAGGAATGTGGCTTCCTTTTCTTCTAGGAAGAAATTATGAAGACATGAAAAAACATGGATTAAATCTTACTCAAGAAGAAATCTATTCAATCAATAACTCATCAATTAAAGACGCGATTGTTTCTTTTGGTGGATTTTGTACTGGAGAGATCATTTCAAAGAAGGGATTAATATTAACAAATCATCACTGTGGTTACGATGCTATTGCTGATGCATCAACTGAGGATCACAATTATTTAGACAATGGATTCTGGGCGAAAAATATTAGCCAAGAAATACCTGTACCTGGTCTTACTGCAACTTTCATTGTTAGAATTGAAGATGTTTCGGCGACAATTAATGAAGCTTTGAACAATTCAATGACTGAAGAAGAACGAGCTGCAAAAATCAAAGAAATTTCTGCTATTTTAACCAAAGATGCTGTTACAGGAACTAATTATGATGCTTTCGTAAGAGATTTTTTTGAAGGAAATGAGTTTTATTTATTCGTTCAAGAAACATTTAATGATATTCGAATGGTTGGTACTCCTCCCCAATCGTCAGGTAAATTTGGCGGTGACACTGATAACTGGATGTGGCCAAGACATACTGCAGATTTTTCTATGTTCAGAATTTATGCGAATGCAGAAAATAAGCCAGCAAAATATTCTGAAGATAACAAACCTTACGTACCAAAACACGCTCTTCCTATTTCACTAAAAGGTGTTGAAGAAAATGATTTCTCTATGATACTTGGTTTTCCAGGTTCGACTGATCGTTACTTAAGTTCATGGGGCGTTGAACAAGCTGTTACATTAGAACAACCAAAAAGAGTTGATATTAGAGCTAAGAAATTAGAAATAATGAAGTCTTACATGGATCAAGACGTGAATGTACGTCTAAAGTATTCATCAAAATATGCGCAAGTTGCTAATTATTGGAAGTACTTTATTGGTCAAACAGCTCAAGTAAAAAACAATGATGTAATTGGTAAAAAACAAGCCTTAGAAGCTGAATACACTGTCTATCTTCAACGAATTAAAATGTCTCACGACGTATTAGGATCAATGAAGAAGTATTACTCAATGACAAACAACATTGTAAATATTAAAGCTTATCAATCAGAATTTATTTATTCTGTAGATGCTAATTTAACTGCATTCAGATATAAATTCTGGGTAGAAGCGCTTGCATCTGGTGATGAGAATAGAGCGAATGCAATTTTGGGAAGATTAAATGATATAACAAGCGAGTACTATGCAAATTCAAATTTGGATATCGAAATGGATATTATCGAAAATGTATTGGCAATGTACATTAAAGACGTTCCTCAAGATCAGCAAGGAGCATTTACTAAAAAAATTGGATCTAAAGGTTCTAAAGGGATTGCCAAATTCATGAAATCAGTGAAAAAGAAATCAATTTTTGGAAATAAAGCCAAATTTGAAGCCTTCCTTAAAAATCCAACATTAAAAATTTTGGAAAAGGATCCATTGTATCGTTTAATTATGGATTTAAATGGAGCACATACAAAAGCTACATCTTCAGACGAGTTAAGCCAAGCTTCTGATGATCTTGATAAAGCAAATAGATATTTTGTTGCAGGAATAAGAGATATGAAAACCGACAAAATGTTCTATCCAAATGCAAATTCGACTTTGAGATTAACTTATGGTAATGTATTACCATACGACCCAAGAGATGGAGTTTCATATCATTATACAACAACAATTGATGGAATCATGCAAAAAGAAGACAATACTAATCCTGAGTTCAATGTTGATCCTAGAATGAAAGAATTATGGAAAACAAAAGATTACGGACAGTACGCAGATAAAAATGGAAACTTAACAGTTAACTTCCTTTCTAACAATGACATTACTGGTGGAAATTCAGGATCTCCAGTTATTAATGGTGATGGGCAATTAATTGGAACTGCGTTTGACGGAAACTGGGAAGCAATGTCTGGAGACATCTACTTCGAACCAAACATTCAAAGAACTATTTCACTTGATATCAGATATACTTTGTGGATAGTTGACAAATGTTACGGTGCTTCGAATCTAATTGATGAAATGGAATTAGTTAAATAGTTTCAAACAGAAATTACTTTAAAAACCTATCACTTTGTGGTAGGTTTTTTTTTTATACGTTAATCAAACTGACTCTAGCCAAGACATTACATCAACACCATCTGCATAGTCATTTAGATCAGGTGCTTGAGCTTTTCCGAAAGGAATGTATTTTGAACCTACGATCGCTTGGATTTCATTTTTATGATTTTCCAAATAAGCATCCTTTTCCTCAATTGAGTTATAAAAATGATAGTGAACCATAGCTAGTGGAGAGAACAATTCATCTGACTCTCTTAATAAAACAAAATTATTATCTAGCAATGGTACTTTATTCATTAAATAGACTGCTTTATTATAATCATAATTGTTTCCGTACTTATTGTTTTGAATTACTTCCGAGTACTTAAAAATGCCTTCAAAAATGTTACCAACCTCGTAGTTAGCTGGCAGCAAAAGATGCGAAACATTTCTACAACCAAGACCGAAATATTCAAAAATATCCCTACCTAGTTCTTCTAATTCATCCTTTGTTTCAGAACCATCAATAACTGCTACCGAAGTTCTGTTTTTTCGGAAGATATGTGGTTTAGCCCCGAAATATTGCTCGAAATATTTTATTGAATTATCACTTCCCGTCGCTATAACAGCATCCATTTCTTTAATTATTCCTGTCGAAAATGAAATACGACTTTCTAATTCAGGATTAAACAATATCAAAAACTTCCCTAGCATTGGTAATAAGCTTTTGTCTTCAGAACTTAATTTGGCAATCACTTTATTTCCAGAAAGTAAAACACATAAGAAATCATGGAATCCAACCAATGGAATATTGCCCGCCATAATAACAGCAATCGATTTTGGATCTTCCGAGAACGAATAATTAACTACCCAGTTGACTAACTTTTCTTCTGTTAAATTTTCACCTAACGCAACGAAACTTTTCTGAACATTTTCCTTTGTAAACCAACCGTTGAATGATTTTTGCCTTTCAATTAACTCCAATGCATCATTGTATTCCTTTTGAGTTAAACCATTTGAATAGTCATCCCAAGACTTTTCATTCCCCAAGGAAACCATTAATTTTCCTAATTGAGTAAATGCGCTTATTATTTCTTTCTGTTTCACGATGTAAAATTATCTTCTTCAAAGAGATTATCCTACCTATTCCATAAAAAAAAACATCTCTTTCATTTAATTTTAAACGTAAGCTATGTATATTTGCACGACAAAAACACGAGTATGGCAATTATTATTACAGACGAATGTATCAACTGTGGAGCATGTGAACCAGAATGCCCAAACAATGCAATATATGAAGGAGGTGCAGAATGGAAATATTCTGACGGAACTTCATTAGCAGGTATGATAACAACTTTAGACGGGAATAATGTGGTTGCTGATGATGCAAATGAACCAAAAGACATGGACGTTTATTACATTGTAACAGATAAATGTACTGAATGTGTCGGATTTCATGATGAACCTCAATGTGCGGCTGTTTGTCCTGTTGATTGTTGTATTGATGATCCAGATTTCAGAGAGTCTGAGGATGAGTTACTTGCAAAGAAAGATTTTATGCACTTATAAATAGAAATTATTATTTTAAAAATCCATTTGTAAAACAAATGGATTTTTTTTTGTCAATTTTCTCAATTTTCATTGCCAAAATGAATAATCGTTGTATTTTTGCAGCTGGGGTAAGTCTTGTACGACCAGCTCCCTCTTAATCCTCCAGGGCGGGAACGCAGCAAAGGTATGAGGTTGTAGCGGTGCGATATGAGTAGCTTGCCCCTCTTTTTTTTGTTTAAAAGTTATTGAAAACAAATATCCTTTTAACCTTAATCATTATTATCATCAAATTATCTTTGTAAAAAAAAACAGTATGAAATTCTTTATAGACACAGCCAATTTATCAGAAATTATTGAAGCAAATAATCTGGGTATTTTAGATGGAGTTACAACAAATCCATCATTAATGGCAAAAGAAGGAATTACTGGAGAAGAAAACATTATTAAGCATTATCTCGATATTTGTAATATTGTTGATGGACCAGTTAGCGCCGAAGTAATAGCAACAGATTTTGAAGGAATAGTAAAAGAAGGTGAATACTTGGCTTCGCTACATAAAAATATTGTAGTAAAAGTTCCTATGATTGGTGAAGGAATTAAAGCAATAAAATATTTTAGCTCTAAAGGAATAAAAACGAATTGTACATTGATCTTTAGTGCAGGACAAGCATTATTAGCAGCAAAAGCTGGTGCAACATACATTTCACCTTTTCTTGGTCGTTTAGATGATATTTCTGTGAATGGATTAGATCTAATTGCTCAAATTAGATTGATTTACGACAACTATGCATTTGATACTGAGATTTTAGCTGCATCTGTTCGTCATCCAATGCATATAATAAACTGTGCTGAAATCGGTGCAGATGTGGCGACAGTTCCATTAAAAGCAATTCTTGCACTTTTAAATCACCCTTTAACAACTTCTGGGTTAGAGACTTTCTTAGCTGATCACGCAAAAGGAAATAACTAAATTTTTATTTATTTCTTAGCTCAATAAATTCTTGTACTTTTTCATTTTCAATGAGAACGGTAAGATTGTATTGCATCAATTTCCACACGCCTTTTCGTTTAACAAAAACACCTGATCCTCGGCAATCTTTCATCCAAGTATCTAGAACTTCATCAAACCAAGCTATTTTCCCATTTCTTGAGAATGCCCAATTGCGCTCGGTTGACTTAAATTCCCATGCCTTTCCCCGATCAAAATAAGGCTTAGAGAAATTCATTAATTGTTTTTTGTCCCACCGTTCACCTGGTGCAGTTCCAAGAAAGATAAAACTTTCATCTGTTATGTTAAAGTAGGAATCGAAATTTGCTTGAGCTGCAGATAAGTGCCAGTTATCAAGTAGTAAATTTAATTTCGCATCTTCATTCGGTTTCTGCGAACTTATTGTAAGCGCCAGTATAATTAGTAGTCCAATATTTTTCATCCCATTTATTTAATATAAAAAAAGGCTGACTTGTTATAAGTCAGCCTTAAAATTATCAAATTAATTTTAGTTCATTTTTGATGCTTCTAATGCTTTACAAGCTTTAACTGCATTTTTAATATTTACAACTCCACCAGTTACAGATAACGTAGCAAAATCGACAGGCTCTTCAGTTCCAGGTTTGAATTGTTGTTTACCAACATAAGACTTAGCTGAAGAAAGCATAATATCTTTAATTTCTTTCATTGAAAGTGTTGGGAAATATGATTTCAACATTGCAGCTACTCCAGAAACCATAGGACAAGCCATAGAAGTTCCTTGTAGCTCCATATACTCACTTTGAGGTACTGAATTGTATATTTCAGCTCCAGGAGCAAATACATCAACTCCAGTTTTACCATAGTTTGAGAACGTTGCTGGTAATTTGTCTTTTTTAAATCTAGATGAAGCACCTATCGTTAAAAAGTGATCCAATTTGCTTGTCTGAAATTCGTACATTGATGTAGGAAAATTCGGTTCAGTATCAACATCTTTATTATCGTTACCAGCGGCATGAACTAAAAGAACACCCTTAGAATCAGCATAAGCAAATGCGTTGTATACTTCTTTTGCATGTGGTGAATATGATTTACCAAAAGACATATTAATCACTTTAGCACCATTATCAACAGCATAACGAATTGCCAATGCGATATCTTTGTCAAATTCATCCCCATCTGGAACTGCTCTTAACGACATTAAAAGTACATTTTCTGCAACTCCATCACCACCAAGACCGTTACCTCTAATAGCTCCAACGATTCCACCTACGTGAGTACCGTGTAATGCATCTGGACCTTCAACATCATTGTTTCCATAATGGATATCAGAAAAATCGTCAGGATTATCACCAATTATCGCTCTTCCATTAAAGTCAATATTATGATGCGTATCTAACATTCCTTGAATTTGAGTTTTTTGCTTTTCAATTGCTTCTTTCGATAATTGACCAGTAACTACAGCCATAGCTAATCCCATGATTTGTTGATCCTCTGGATGTTTTTTCATGTGCTTAGCAATATCTTTAGCAGTATAATCTGTTGTTCCTAATTTATCAGCAACCATTGCAGGTACATTATCAATCATAGGACCAATCATATCCATTTGGCTTAAATAACCTTCATAACTAGCTCTTTCTTCTTCAACTTCAGCTTTAACTTTCTCAAACAAATCTTGTTCTTCAGAAGATAACTGACCATTTTCAGACTTTGCTTTTAAGTTCGCATAAATTCTTGTTCTTTCAAGTCGCATAGAATTTGCGTTCTCTCCAGAAGCATTACCTAAAAAGTTCCAACCATGAATATCATCGATATATCCATTTTTATCATCGTCAATCCCATTTCCAGGAATTTCATTTGTGTTAGTCCAAATTTTTCCTTTTAAATCTTCGTGTTCGATATCTACACCTGAGTCAATAATTGCAACAATAACAGTTTCTGACTTTCTCTTCTTAAGCATTCTATATGCTTTTTCAGTTTGCATCCGTGTACCGCCACCATTATACCAGTTAAGAACTTTTTTATCTACATCTTGTGCATTAACAATTGTTGTTAACCCTAATGCAAAAATCCCTAATGATAATTTAATTGTGATTTTATTCATGTTTATTTTATTTACATTTTAATTCCTTAAAATTATAATTTATCTTCACAAAACAGATTAAAAATTGACCCTTTGGTTATTTTTTACGTCTTTACGGTATAAAACATTGACAAATGGTAATAAAAACAAAGCATAATTTAGCACTAATTGTACTTATTTCACTGTTTAGTTGCTTCTCAATACATTCTGTTAACGCCCAAAAATTTGGATTTAAGGAAATTTTGAAGAATCATCCAGATGAAATTACGGTTTTCTGCGTTCCTAATTCAGTGTCTCATCTAAAGCTTTTAGAAAAGGAAAACATTTCGATTAAATACAAAAGTTCCAATTGGATATTTATAAATGCGGCTCCATCATGGATTGATAAGCATAAAAAAGAAGGAAGTCTAAGTGATTATTATTTTGAATTTGCGCCACCTGTAGCTTTAGGAGATTCTGCAAGAGCTGCTCATTTTGTAAACGAAGTTCACGCTGGAGACATGCCACTTGGAGTTCCTTACACAGGAAAGAGAGTAATAATTGGAGTGGTTGATCAAGGAATTGATTTTTTACATGAAGACTTTCTAGACGAAAATGGAAAAACACGAGTTTTAAGATACTGGGATCACACTGTGAGTGGGCCAAATCCACCTACTCCATACGGTTACGGCCAATTATGGGATAGTACAGCAATAAATAATGGAACTTGTACGAGTACTGAAACAGGTACAGCTCACGGTTCAACAGTTGCCGGTATGGCAGTTGGTGATGGGAGTGCGAATGGCTCAAATAAAGGTATGGCTCCTGATGCAAACATCGTTATAGTTGAAACAAATTTTAACTTACCAAATTGGTCATTATCAATCGCTGATGCTTGTGATTACATATTCAAAGTAGCAGACTCACTCGGAATGCCTGCAATTGTAAATCTAAGTTTAGGTTCCTACTTAGGAAGTCACGATGGGAATGACCCTGCTACAGAATATATTGAATCCTTAGTGGATGAAAAACCTGGAAGAATAGTCGTTTGTGCAGCTGGAAACAGTGGTCTGAAAGGAAAATATCATCAACAGTCGAGTGTTTCATTAGACACGAACTTTGTTTGGTTCTTAAACAACCCATCAGCATCCCTAGGAGCAAATACAATCTTTTTTGATTTGTGGAGCGACGTGTCAGATGCGACTTACGACTTTGCTTTAGGAGCAGACACTCCTGGACCTTCTTATGACTTTAGGGGTAGAACAAATTTTCATGGAGCTCAATCTTCTATTGGAGTCACAATTTTTGACACTATTTGGAATGGCACAAATAGAATCGCAACATTTGAAGCCTATACAGAATTAATTGATGGAGCGTACCATTTGCAAATGGTTGTTACAAATGTTGATTCTACGAACTATCTGTATCGATTTGAAACGAAAGGATCAGGTAAATATGATTTATGGTCAGGAGCATGGCTTGGCTTTAACGACATGGTTTCAAGCACACCTACTCCAATAGAAATGCCTGCAATTATTTATTATAAATTACCAGATGCAGAACAAACAATTGTTTCTGCTTGGAATTGCTCTGAGAAAATTGTTTCCGTTGGAAATGTTGTTAATAGATCTGGGCACATTGATAATAATGGTAATCCATATGTTAATGCTGATCCTACTCCACCAGGAAAGATTTGCCCTAAGTCAAGTGTAGGTCCAACTCGACATAACCTAATCAAACCTGATATTTCTGCTGCTGGAGAAGTTTCACTAACAGCGGGTCCATTATGGGCATTGGCAAATCCAATTTACAACTCTCTAATAGATTCCGGTGGGATGCACATTCGTAATGGTGGAACAAGTATGGCTTCTCCAGTTGTTGCTGGTATCGCTGGTTTGTATCTTGAAAGATGCAGGTATGCTACGTATAATGACTTTTTGACCGACATAAAAAACACTGCAATTATTGACTCTTATACTGGATTAGTGCCAAATAACAATTACGGTTTTGGGAAAATCAATGCATTCTTAACTTTACAAGAAACAACATTACCGATTCAACCAATAATTTCGATAAACGGATCAAATGAATTAACTTCAACAACAGAGAATCAATATCAATGGTTTTTGAATAATGACACAATAATTGGTGAAAACGCTCAGACATACACCCCTCAACTACCTTTTGGTGATTATACAGTTCTTGTGATTAATAATGATGGGTGCACAAACACATCAGATCCAATTACAATTACTGCTGGATTAGACTCCTTTGATTATAACCCCTTATTAACTTATCCAAATCCTGTTTCAGATGTCATTACAATAAAAACCGATCTGCAAATAGAAAATATTGTTTGGTATAATTCACAGGGACAAATAATCCAAATTCCAATGCTGAATGGCTACAGCTATAATGTAAAAGGTCTGACAAAAGGAACATATTTCATTGAAATAAAAACTAAAAATGAAATATTTAGATCAAAATTTGTTCGAATTGATTAATATATAACAGAAGTTTCTATTTTTGAAGCACCAAAATTAAAAAATGGATTTATCAGGAATTATTTCAATCTCAGGGAAACCAGGATTGTACAAAGTTATTGCACAAGGAAAGAATAGCATTATTGTTGAATCAATTGTTGAGAAAAAAAGATTTCCAGCATACGCAACAGATAAAATATCAGCATTAGATGATATTAGTATTTATACTCTAGAAGGAGACAAACCATTAACTGAAGTTTTCACTAGTATGATTACTAAATTAGAAGGTAAAGATGGACCTTCACATAAAGAAAGTGCCAATACTCTTCGAAATTTTCTTTTGGAAATATTGCCTGATTACGATGAAGAACGTGTATATCCATCTGACATCAAAAAATTATTCGGTTGGTACAATATGCTTCACAAAGGTGGGTATATGAAAATCGAAGAGAAAATAAAAACTGAAAAAGAAGATTCAGCCAAAGAGGAAAAAAAGCCAGCAGCAAAGAAAGCTACAGCTAAAAAGCCAGCAGCAAAAAAAACAGCTACTAAAGAACCTGTTAAGAAAGCGGCAAGCGAAAAACCTAAAGCGGCTAAAAAGCCTGCTGCAAAAAAGAAACCTGCAGCTAAATAATTTTAAAGTCGGTTTAACCGGCTTTTTTTTTGATTGAAACTAAACGTATATGAAAATATCGAAACCAACCCGTTTATTCGTTCCTAAAAACTTAAGTATAACATCTTGGAATGACCTTGATCCTATTTATCAAGATTTATTAGACAGAGAGATCAATGATTTTGAATCGTTTAAAAAATGGATTCAAGATCAAAGTGAATTGGAAGCTGTTTTAGAGGAAGACATGGCATGGCGATATATACGAATGACGATAGATACTCGAGATGAAGAATTAAGTAACAAATACACTACATTTGTTACAGAGATTCAACCCAAAATAGCACCGATTGACGATCAATTAAATCGAAAACTAATTGACTCTCCATTTTTAAACAAACTTGAAGAAGATCAATCATTCGCAATTTTAATCCGTAGAATTAAAGAATCATTAGAACTGTACAGAGAAGAAAACATACAGATTCAATCTGAAATTTCTACTGAAAGTCAAAAATATGGATCCTTATCCGCTGCACAATCGATCGAACATAATGGCGAACGGTTAACAATGCAAAAGGCGGCCATACTCTTAAAAGAACAAGACGAGAAATTACGGAAAGAAGTATTTACAAAAATTGCAAATCGAAGACGAGAGGATGTCTCCTCTTTCGATGAATTATTTGATACTTTAATAGCTAAACGTCATCAAGTCGCTGTTAATGCAGGTTTCAAAAATTTTAGAGATTACAAAATGGTAGCAATGGGTCGTTTTGACTACTCTGTCGAAGATTGTTACAACTTTCACAATGCTATAAAGAAAATTATAGTTCCGATAGTAAAAGATTTACAATTGGAAACCTTGTCAAAATTAGGCAAAGAGAAATTCTCTCCATGGGACACTGATGTTGACCCTGAAGGAAAAGCACCACTCAAACCATTTACAACAGGAGAAGAGTTGTTAGATGGCACGATTAACATGTTTAATAGAATCGATCCTTATTTTGGCGATTGCATACAAACAATGGCTAAAATGAACCATTTAGATTTGGAATCGAAAGAAGGTAAATCACCAGGAGGATACAACTACCCTCTTTATGAAATTGGTGTTCCTTTTATTTTCATGAATGCCGTTGGCTCACAGAGAGACCTTGTTACGATGGTTCATGAAGGAGGGCACGCTGTTCATTCTTTTTTAAGTAGAGACCTACCGATAACCGGCTTCAAGAATTTGCCGTCAGAGGTTGCAGAGTTAGCTTCAATGTCAATGGAACTTATCTCCATGACTGAATGGAATGAATTCTACAAAAACGATGATGATTTAAATCGTGCAAAAAAAGATCAGCTAGAAAGTGTTTTGAAAATCTTGCCATGGATTGCACAAGTTGATGAATTTCAACAGTG
>ENA-UPXF01000492-UPXF01000492.1-marine-metagenome-genome-assembly--contig:-NODE-492-length-16866-cov-4.062519_pt1 | contig 16866 bp, 14 predicted proteins | sample MGYA00238177_ERZ767431 | MGnify/ENA primary metagenome ERZ767431 (study PRJEB28953, sample SAMN06266262) | marine metagenome | isolation source: Columbia River Estuary | place: USA:Columbia River Estuary... | reverse complement strand
CCATAAATTTTAAAAGTCCATCAATGTATAAGTCTCCCTTAAAATGATAGCCTTCTGTTGTAAAGTGCACTAAATCACTTCTCATTAGTGCGTTGTTTTTCCAAGTTCTACTTGAACCAAGTTCACCCATGACACCATAAAGGTCCCACACAGCCATTTTATATTGTGCGGCTAATTCAATAATAACCTCACGCTCTCGTGCAATGTTTTTATTTAAATATTTCCGATGGTAATAAGAGTCGTTTGGCACAGTTAAAAGTAATGCACAATCAGGATTTGCTCTTAATGCAATTTTCATCATCTTTTCTAAATTGCTTTTATACACTTCAGGTCGGAAATCTGCATAGGGAACATTTCCATCATTTGTCCCTACAGAATATGCGAAAAAATCGGGTGGATAGCAGGTGAGTTGTTCTTCAAATCGTTTACAATCTAGGTAGGTGTATAATCCCGCACCATTAATACCAATGGATGAATAAGATATTCCTGGCAAATCGTTCATGAGCGTAAATCCATAAATTTCTAATTCAGGTACGCTTTGACTTAAAGGTTGAAATTGTAAATCGAATGAAGTTAGGTCTTCACAAAAATAAACATCAGAATAACCGAGGTTTGGATTGTTGATCGTCTTAACAACTAGTAATTCATCTTCGCCAAAATGCATCCAATAGGGGAATTCGCCAATATTATGAAATATTCTAATGTGGTTAAATGGTGGTTTAGACGTAGTTCTATCGTAATTAAAATTAATTGTAATGGCTGTGTCTGAACAAGAGATCATTGCTCCTAAAACACCATAATCAATGTCATATTTATTTGATTTATGAACAACACTTCTGTATGCTTTCCATATGTTTGGCGAAGAAAATTCATAATTACCTGGATTGTTAGTTTTAGCCAGGTCAAATGGAAAGACCCAACCTCTTTCACCGGGTGCTTCAGGCCATTTTAGTTGAAGGAATTCTCTAACATCATTGGTGTAAATATCAGCTTGTAGGTGAGATCCGCCGATATGATAAAAATTAAGTTTCCCTTTTTTCGTTTTTTCCAGATCACTTAATTTTGTGTAAAAGGTGCTGAAATTTGGACTTTTATCAGAGTAAAAGGTGTAATTATTTTTCGAGAAATCAACAAAAGAATAACGTGACTTTACTGAAGTGTCAATGTTTCTATAGTCAGGAAATTGATAGCGCTGTAAGGAATCACACTTGTTTTGTGCAAAAGCAGATTGATTTGAAACTAAAATCAATCCAATAATTAATATTTTATAATAAGTCTGAATCAAAAATTATTGTTTTTTCCATTTGGCGAACTCTGCAATTAAAGCATCGTAGAAAAGTTGAGATGCAATTTTTGCACCACCATTACTAAAATGTATATAGTCTTTCCCCGCAAGTCCCTTTTCAACCCATGACGGCATAGAGTTTCGTCCACCCATTGCGGCATACAAATTCCAAAATGCGCCACCTGAATTAATTGTAACTTCTTTCATTTTATCAACGCAATACGATAGTAAAGGGTAAGTTTCGTATATGCCTTCATTAAATTTAGACATGTCACTTGGTCCGATTACAACAATCATTGCACCTGGATTTAAACTTTTTACGCGTGCAATCTGACCTTTGAAATAACTTGCATAATTTCGAACAGAAGAACTATCAGTGAATGATGGAACTGAATTACCACCAAACTGCATAATGACCATTTTCGTATTCAATTTGGCATACATAGAACCTAAGGTTTCTTGATTCATCTTACCCCAAATTGTACCACTAGAACCTCTCATTCCGATATTGGTTACCTGAACTCCATAATCTCCTTCTAGTCCAAAAGCACAAATATTTGGACTTACTTTTCCAGTAAATTCATATTTCAAGGTTCCTGGTGTAGATCCAAAATTTAATTTCAATGTATTTTGTTTTCCATCCTGTTTCAACATTTCTTCATGAATCAATGTGCCATTTTGAAAAACTTTCACTTTCACCGGATAGTTGCAGCTATTGTAATGCATCGTGACATTGTTGTAGGTTCTAGCTCTATCGTATGCAGATCCTGAAGGTGAAATCTCTATCCAACCCGTTTGTTCTTTAATGGTATCAAGAATAAATGTGCTATCAATATCAAATTCTTTCGTAAATCTTGCTGCCGAAGCCATCACACCATATTTCCGAGATTTCAAAGATTCTCCGCCAAAGCAGGTAAAACGTTTGAAATTTTCAGAATAGCGTTGCTTAAATGAAATAGTGCTATACACATTAGTCGCTGGAATTAAGCCAGGGCCATAACCACCAAATTGATCTTGAATTCGTTGTCTAATATAACTTGTCATTCGATCCCCTTCAATTTGGGAATCGCCGTAGTGTAAAATCGATATCTTTTGTTTTTCGCTAGCAACACTTTCTAAGGTGGAGAAAAAAGCATGTAGATTTGCCTTCCCAGCGTCATTCATTTGTAGTTCGGTAGATGCATCTTCGTTTAAATGACCACCGTTTGGCGCTCCAAGATTACCATTTGACCCATTTTTATGTGTCATTAGAGGATCATCAATCATTGTCATAGAAGTATCTATGTCACCAATTATCGCCGAGATATCTGCTGATTCTTGCTTTTTTGGATGATTGAATTTCTCTAAATTCAAAAAGTTTATTTTCATACCGGCAATGTTCCAACCTCCTTCAGGAGTGAATATTACAAGTGGAGCTAGTATCAGTAGCACACCAGCTACGAATAAAAGAACTTTATATGCTTTAATTTCTTTCACAAAATTGTTTTAACCATGTAAAAATAAGCAGATGCATTTACATAAATGGGTCGTCACGACTTTTTTAATAAACATTCTAGTATGGAAAGGATAATGGCTCTATGAACAAAAACTAAAAAGACCATTATCAGGGGGTTATTCTTTATTTTTACAAGATGGAAAATTATCAAAATGAATTAATTAAAGAATCGTCTCCTTATTTACTTCAACATGCTAACAACCCAGTAAATTGGGTGGCATGGTCAGATGAAATTTATGATCAAGCGAAGAGGGAGAATAAATTAATTCTAATTAGCATTGGTTATTCTGCTTGCCACTGGTGTCATGTTATGGAAAGCGAGTGCTTTGAAGATGTGGAAGTTGCAACGCTAATGAATAAATTTTTCATAAATGTTAAAGTCGATAGAGAAGAAAGACCAGATGTTGATCAAGTATACATGTCTGCTGTCCAGCTAATGACAAATAAAGGTGGATGGCCTTTAAATTGTTTTACTTTACCAGATGGTAGACCGGTATATGGAGGCACTTATTTTCCGAAGGAACAATGGATGCATATTTTAAAATCCTTGAATCATACCTACGAGAATGATTTTGAAAAAATGCAGGAATATGCTACGAATCTTCACAAAGGAGTTCAACAAACAGAATTAGTTACAAAGAAAGAAGTTGTTGACACATTTGAAGAACAGAAGCTTGAAGAGTTAATAGTAAGATGGTCTAAAAGTTTCGATTCAAATAATGGTGGAGAAACTAGAGCGCCAAAGTTTCCACTACCTTCAAATTACGAATTTTTACTTGATTATGCATTGAATACAAACAACGAAAAAGTGTCTAGTCATGTCAAAAACAGTTTGTTAAAAATGGCAAATGGTGGTATTTACGATCAAGTTGGAGGTGGTTTTTCTAGGTATTCGGTTGATATGCTGTGGAAAGTACCTCATTTTGAGAAAATGCTCTATGATAATGGCCAGTTGTTAACATTGTATTCTAAAGCTTACTCAGTTTATAAGATACCAAGGTTTAAAGAGGTTGTATTTCAAACGATTCAATGGCTTAGTTCTGAGATGCATGATAAGTCTGGCGCCTTCTATTCAGCAATTGATGCGGATAGTGAAGGAGTTGAAGGAAAGTTTTATGTTTGGAAAAAGGAAGAGCTTAAAGAACTTTTAGGAGATGACTATTCTTGGGTGTCCGAATATTACTCTATCAATCAAAAAGGACTTTGGGAAGAAGGTAATTATATTCTTTTGAAATCAATAATTGATGCGGAATTTGCAAGCAGTAAGAAATGGTCGTTAGATGAATTGAAAACTGCGGTAAATCGTGTTAATTCGACACTTCTTTCAGAGCGAAATCGCAGAGTGAAACCAGGCCTAGATGATAAATGTTTAACTTCTTGGAATGCAATGACACTCAAAGGTCTTTGCAATGCTTATGCGGTTTTCGGGGAAGAAGAATTTTTGCTAATGGCGCTTAAAAACGCGAAATGGATAACATCTCATCAAATAAGAGAAAATGGATTCCTTTTTAGAAATTTTAAGAATGGAAACGCTACGATTGATGGATTTTTAGAAGATTACGCACATACAATAGATGGATTTATTTCAATGTTTGAAATCACAGGTGATTCTCATTGGTTAAATCTTGCTAATTCTATAGAAAAAAGAGCTGATGAATTGTTTTTTGATGAAACTTCAGGAATGTATTTTTTTACAGATACTAAATCAAAATTGATTGCTCGAAAAATGGAAATCAATGATAATGTAATTCCATCAAGCAACTCGGTAATGGCACGTAATTTATTCATGTTGGGGAAAATTAATAGAAATAAAAAAATGGTTGCACGAGCAGAGCAAATGCTGAAGAATGTGTACGATGGAATGGAAATGTATGGTTCAGGTTATTCAAATTGGGCGATTTTATTAAATCATCAGATTTTTTCTTTTTATGAATTTGTTTGCGTAGGACCTAGTAGTAAGAAAATGGCACTAGAATTGTTTAGAACTGGAATTCCGAAATCACTGATAGTATATGGTACGAAGTCAAATATTGACTTGCCTGTTTTTAAAGATAAGCAATCGGATATGGACTTAATCTATGTATGTGTAGAAGGAACTTGTTTCCAACCGGTTACAAATGTTGAAGCGGCATGCAAATTGTTATTCAATAATTAGCCTTGATAACATTTTTACGTGAATGACTCTCAAGTATTAAAAATCGTTTTTTTTGTATAATGAAATTGTTACTTATTTTTCTTTCATATGTTTCGCTCCAGGCTTTTGGTCAAGTACTTGACAATCGAAATGGTGAGGCATTTACCGATAAGCCTTTTTTTAATACTAGTTTCATTAAGGAAAATAAATTAAAAAAGCTGAAAGGAACCTTTACTTATAAAAAGCAAGGTCAAATGATGAGAGCCACCGAATTCATGTATGTGTATGAATTTGATACAAATGGTTTGTTGATTTCAACTTTTGAGACAAGAACGGATGACGGTACAAAGGATACTACATGGAATCTTTATAGTTATGATGATCAACATCGACTTATAAAGTACAGTAAAACTGATATGGAAGGTTTTGTAACAACTCATTACAAATATGATTCATTAAACAGACTAATCTCAGAGGAGTTTATTCGTGATATTGATAGTAATGGGGTTGTTGTTCGTTCACTTTCATTCAACAAAGAGTCTTTTAATTATCATGTTTTTGAGAACCAAACTAAAAGGACGCGATACAATAATTATAATTTACCTTACTTGGATGAGTATTTTAATTACAACGATGAAGGTTATTTATTAGAACGAATCGAGCGTGTAAAAATGACTTCAATGGTTTATACTTATCACTATGAGTATAATGAAAAAGGAAAATTAGCCGCCATTCGTAAATCTAGTAACAGAGCAGAAGGGTATATTGAAGAACTGAAATTTCAGTACGATGAATTAGGGAATTTACTTGAAAAACATGTCTATAAAAACGGGATTTTCACAACAGATTATCAGATGATTTACAATAGTAAATCAAAGTTGCTATCAACGGTTATTACAAGACAAGTTAGCACTAACTTCTTGTTGATACTTCGTTTTCAGGACTATGAGTTTTTTGATTAAAACTGTCTTCCTTTAATGCTATTTTGAACCTGCTCCTTTAATGAATGAAATTTCACATCAATAACTGAGTGAAGCTTTTCTGCCGAATATGATTTAATCCCAAAAAGACTATTTACAGTTTCCTTTGTAATGCTAGACCTTGATCGTGTGATCCAAGCGACAAAAGAAAGAATACGTCTAGCAACATTGACCATCCATTTTGAAACTTGTTTTTTGGGACGTGTAACGTTTAATTGAGTTGCTATTTCGTCCGTTAATTCTTTAAAACTCTGATTGCTTCCAATGCACAAAAATCGCTCAGCTTGAATGTCTGAGTTCCCAAGTTTAATTAATGATGTTGCTACATCTCTTGCATCAACAGTAGCGTTGGCTCCCGGAGGGTAAAAACGGATCCCTTTTTTAACAGTATTGAATATTGTTAAAGAAGATTCATTCCAGTTACCAGGACCTAAAATCACACATGGGTTAATAATTACAGCATTTAATCCTTCTTCAATACCTCTCCAAACTTCGCGTTCAGCACAGTATTTTGAAATAGAGTATCCGGAAGTCTCAGGTGAGTTTTTCCATTTTGTCTCCTCCGTAATAAGCTTGTTATCTTCGCCTCCGATAGCAGCAGTAGAACTGACGTAACAAAGTTTTTTAATTTTCTTATCGATGCAAACATTTACAATATTTGATGTTCCTTCCTTATTGGTTTTTAATAGTTGATTAAAATCCTTCGGGTGAAAGGAAACCAAAGCAGCACAATGATAAACAGTTGAGTTTGTTACTATTTCTTCTTCTAATTGAGGGATTTCCAAAATATCACATTGAACCCAATCAATCCTATCAAAGAGTTTTTGACCATTAATTGAATCATAAAAAAGGAATAACTTTAAAGTTGAATTACATCGATCTTTATTTCTATAAAATGCCTTTATAGGTGCTTCATTCTTCGACAATTCGAACAAGATATGACTTCCAAGAAGTCCGGTTCCTCCGGTAACGATATTCATGGAGCTAATTTAAGGAGTTTATCATTAATTGTAATTTAATTGAAGTTAATATTATAGGAAATCATACAAATCGAACAAATTAGCAGTACCAATGAATATTTCAAACAATTGCATTAGCGTAGTTTTTGTACAGTATTCTTAGTTGTTGTTTCTTTGTGCTATGAAATTAATGAGTCTACTACTTTTGTTATTTGGTCTATTTTGTGCGTCATGTACTTCTGAATATGAAGAACGATTAAGCGAAGCTAAAGTTTTAAAAAATCGATTAGAAACAGTTCGTAAATCGAATATGAATACACCGGATGCTAATCTTAGCGAAGAAATTGCTAAAATTAATGATGACATACATTTTTTAGCAGTTTTATCAGGGAATAGAGAACTTTTTCTAAACGAAATTTTTTCTGATTATAATGTTAATTCATTTGATGGGTCCCAATAAATTTCTTTGAAATTTAAGATTTGATCATTTTTCACTTTAACACCTTCTTTTAATAATAATTCCTCCATAGCTGTAGGACTGGAAAAATGCATTTTCCCAGTTAAAAGACCATTTCTATTTACTACCCTGTGTGCAGGTATTTCTGGTTTTTGATGCGCTGAATTCATCGCCCATCCTACCATTCGAGACGATTTAGAACTTCCTAGGTATTTCGCTATTGCTCCATAAGATGTCACCCTCCCTTTAGGGATAAGCTTAGTTACCTCATAAACATGAGCAAAAAAATCTTTGTTTTTTTCGCTTAGTTTCAATCTATTCTACTGTAACAGATTTTGCAAGATTTCTAGGTTGATCTACGTTGCAATTACGCATTACAGCAATGTGATATGATAGTAGTTGAAAAGGAATTGTTGCTAATAATGGAACCAAGTGTTCGTCAACTTCTGGAATTTCAATTACATGATCAGCTATTTCCTTAACAGTTTGATCCCCTTCAGTAACAATGGCAATTATCTTTCCTTTTCGTGCTTTAACTTCTTGTATGTTACTTACAACTTTTTCGTAAGAAGTACCTTTCGTAGCAATTACAAAAACAGGCATTTCTTCATCAATTAATGCAATTGGACCATGTTTCATTTCTGCAGCGGGATAACCTTCTGCGTGGATGTATGAAATTTCTTTTAATTTCAAAGCACCTTCAAGTGCAACAGGGAAAGAACTCCCTCTTCCTAGATAGAGTGCATTTGTTGCTGATTGATATTGGCTTGAAATGTATTTAATTTTATCATTCTCGTCCAATACTCTTTTAACTTTTTGAGGTATTGATTCAAGCTCAGATAATAAGTTTCTGTATTTTGAAGGAGTTAATGTTCCTTTTTTGTTTGCTAAAGATAAAGCCATCAGTGTAAGAACAGTAACTTGGGCAGTGAAAGCTTTCGTTGAAGCAACACCAATTTCTGGTCCAGCATGTGTGTATGATCCGGCATCTGTAATTCTAGAAATAGAAGAACCAACAACATTACAAATTCCAAGTATTGTAGCTCCTTTAGATTTTGCTAATTCTAAAGCGGCCAAAGTATCTGCTGTTTCTCCAGATTGTGAAACTGCGATTACAATGTCTCCTTCATTAATAATAGGGTTTCGATATCTGAATTCACTAGCGTATTCAACTTCAACATTGATTCGAGCTAAATCTTCAAATAAGTATTCCCCTACCAAACATGCATGCCAAGAAGTACCACAAGCAATCATGATAATTCTATTCGCGTTTATTATTTTTTGTTCGTATTCTTTAATTCCTCCTAAGGACACCCATCCTTCAGCAGCATTAAGTCTACCTCTAAAGCAATCTTCTATAGAACGAGGTTGTTCATGAATTTCTTTCAACATGAAATGATCGTACCCTCCTTTTTCAATAGCTTCAAGGTGCAATTCTAATTTTTGAACATATGGTGTTTTTTCAACATCATCAATTCCATAAATTTTCAGCTCGGAATCAGTTTTCAAAACAGCTATTTCCTCGTCATTAAGGTAAACAACTTTTTTTGTGTATTCAACGATTGGAGTTGCGTCTGACGCTAAGTAAAAATCACCTTCATGACCAATACCAACAACCAAAGGACTACTTTTTCTTGCAGCAATTAACTTATCTGGTTCATCCTTAGAAAGAACTACAATTGCATACGCCCCAACAACTTGTTGAAGTGCTAGTCGGACTGATTCTCCTAATTTAGTTCCTGAGTTTTTTTGGATATCAGCAATTAAGTAACACAGAACTTCAGTATCAGTATCACTTTTGAATTCGTAACCTTTGTTTATTAGTTCTTTTTTTATTGAATCGTAATTTTCAATAATTCCATTATGAATAATGGCAATATTTTCATCGAAGGAGTAATGTGGGTGTGCATTTTTGTCATTTGGCGCTCCATGTGTAGCCCATCGTGTATGTCCAATTCCTGAGGTTCCAGATATATCTTTATCTTCAGCAAACTCCTCTAGGTTAGCAACCTTTCCTTGTTTTTTGTATACGTTTAAATTACCTTCAGATAGTAATGCAACTCCTGCACTATCATATCCTCGATATTCTAATCTTTTTAGTCCTTTAACAATAATAGGATAGGCCTCTTTGTGACCAATATAAGCTACGATTCCGCACATAATTTTAAAATTCGGTGTAAATAATAGAAAACTTAGGTTTTGCTTTATTTGATGATTGCTGACCATTAAAAATGATTCGATCACCTGAAGTAATAAATAGAATTGGAGATAAGATTAATTCTGTATTTTCTAATTCATCATTAACAATGGCTTGCGTGTATGATCTTAAATCAATTGTAAATTTCTTAGTGTAATCATCATAAATTCCAGTAGTACCAATATTGTATATTTGATTCGCTCCAACAGTTAATCTTGTACCAACGCTTATGTCATACCCTGGGCTGAATTTTGAACCTGTTTGATACTGAATAGGTAATTCTAATGTTGCTTTATGAATAATTGCATTTTTTGGGATATTGCTTAACCCAGGAATTTGCACCACTGCTCTACTATTAAAAGACTGAGCATAAAATTGAGATTGTCCTGAAATTGTATCGTTGATTACTGTTTCTACATGAGTTCCAGATCGATCAACTTCAACATGATTGAAGTCAACACATTCAGAATTAATTAATAAATCATATGTTTTTTGTTGACCGCCTTGTCTGTAATAAATCGTCAATTTCGATAAGGCATCATTCAAATTAAAATAAAAAACGCCTCCATTTCCAGAGCTTTGCACAGGATTGTTTGTTTTAATATGTAAGCCTTTAAAGAATTGCAGAAATTCAGTATTCGAAGTAAATGTTGTTGGATTTGATTCCCATTCATCAAAAATTGACCTTGCTAAATTCGTGTCAATGTAAATTCTTAGTTGTGAATCAACCGTATCGTTACCAATTACGGTTACATTACTCGGGTTTAGATTAACGGATTGATTTGCAGTAGGAACTAAATTTGTTGTTTTTGTTGATTGCGTAGAAAAAGCATAATAGATGCTGTCTAGAGACATAACATTAGGCTCATTAATTTCGTAAGCTTCAACAATTTGTGCCCCAGTCTTACCGTAATAACCGGTGTATTCAAGTCCAAGAACGAATGAATCAATTATTATGTCAGAAGTAGTGCCAAAGTTTGGGTTAATTCCTGAAAGTCTAAATTGTGTGTAAAACTCAGAGTTTACTTTACCAAAAACAGGATCGGTGTATGAACCTAAAATTGCAAATGCTGGATTATCAGTTATAACTGAATCTTCAAAAATGCTAAATGTATTTAGTGAGAAAGTGTCTATTCCGCCAGAATTCAACAATTCATTTGAGTCTAATGAGTTTTGTCCTAGTAGGCTATCTTTCTTTTTACAAGAAACTACAAGGAACAGGGCAAACAAAAAAGTAGCGGAAAGGACTAATCCTTTCCGCCACTTTGAGAATTTAATTTTATTCATGCTATATAAGAACTTCTGCATCTATTACTTTATCTAAAAAGGCCGAAACCTCCTTTGTCAAATTCTCTTCTGCTACGTAATCCATTTTTGGACAATTAACATTTTCGAAAATTTCACGCAATTTTGGATTTAACTCTTCACTTCCAACGCTAAGTCCGTCAATATATTTTGTGATTCCACTAATTATATTTTCATAATTAGGCTCTACAAAATTTTGAGTAACTTCATCTGAGAAGCCATCAAATTTAAGTTTTTCGGCGAATTTCGCATCCCAATTATTGTTAAACCCTTTATTGAACATGTTGTAAACAACTTTTGTTCCAGCAAAATGCGGGTCATCTTTGTACAATTCTTTTATGTATAGGGGCATTAAAGAAGTCATCCATCCATTACAGTGAATAACGTCTGGCTGCCATCCAAGTTTTTTTACAGTTTCAAGAACTCCTCTACAAAAGAACATTGATCTTTCATCATTATCTTCATGTAAATTACCTTTATCGTCTTGTACCGTAGATTTTCTTCTAAAGTATTCATCGTTATCAATAAAGTAAACTTGCATACGTGCTGCAGAAATTGAAGCAACTTTGATAATTAAAGGATGATCATTATCATCAATTATTAAATTCATTCCAGATAGGCGAATTACTTCATGAAGTTGGTGTCTTCTTTCATTGATAACTCCAAATCTCGGCATAAATACGCGAATTTCTTTACCTCCTTCTTGTATGCCTTGAGCCAAATTTCGAACAGTTGTGGCAACTTCAGATTTAGGTAAAAACGGCGATATCTCTTGCGAGATGAAAAGTACTTTCTTTTTCTCCATGAAACTTTAATTGATAAATAACATTACAAAAATATAGAAAAAAAAGTGGAACTTCAACAAAAACGGATAGTTTTGTTCCTTACAATGCCTTGAAAAATGAACAAAACACACACATTTCACACCGTTATTTCTCTTCAGGATTATTTGAACTCAAAAGGAACGGATAAAAAAATTGGTTTTGTTCCTACAATGGGTGCTCTACATCAAGGTCATATTACATTGGTTTATGAAGCTTTGAACCTTGCTGACATTGTGGTTGTAAGTATTTTTGTAAATCCAACACAATTCAATAATTCGGAAGATTTAGTTAAGTATCCTAGAACATTGGAAGCTGACACAATGCTTCTTTCTCAAGCTGGTGAAACGGTGATTTTTGCGCCAAATGTTACTGATATTTACCCGGAAGATTATCAAGAATTAAACCTTGAACTAGGGGAGATCGCAGACGTAATGGAGGGTAGGTTTAGACCCGGCCATTTCAAGGGAGTTGTGAATGTTGTTAATCGATTATTTGAAATTGTTAAACCTGATTTTGCTTTTTTCGGAGAAAAGGATTTTCAACAATTGGCGGTAATTAAGTTTATGGTCGACAAATTAAATTTGAATGTAAAAATAATTCCTTGCAAAATTTATCGGGAAGAAAGTGGTTTAGCTAGTAGCAGTAGAAATTCACGGTTAAGTGAATCCGAGTTAGTAGATGCGGAATTCATTTATAAGTCACTTGTTTTAGCGAAAGAGCTTAGTGCTAAAAATGAGGTTGCTGAGGTGAAAAGTATTATTGAAGAATCATATAATGATTCTGTTTTGGAACTTGAATATTTTGAAATTGTTGATCCGTTAACGTTACAACCATTAACTAAATGGATTGATGGTGCACATGCATGTGTTGTTGCTTATTGCGGTGAAGTACGATTAATTGATAATATGTGTTTAATTGAAACACTTCATGTTTCAAAATAAACTTAAATTTGTGCAAAGATTAGATTAAAATTATGTTGATACAAGCAGTAAAATCAAAAATACATCGTGTAAAAGTAACCCAGGCAGACCTAAATTACATTGGGAGTATAACGATTGATGAAGATTTAATGGATGCTTCAAATTTGATTGAAGGTGAAAGAGTTCAAATTGTTGATGTTAACAATGGCGAACGGATTGAAACCTATGTTATTAAAGGAGAGCGTAAATCTGGTACTATTTGCCTAAATGGACCTGCTGCGAGACGTGTTGCGGTTGGTGATATCGTTATTATTATTGGTTATGGATTTATGGATTTTGAGGAAGCAAAATCTTTTAAACCTACATTGGTTTTTCCGAATGAGGAAACAAACTTAATTGATTAAGATTGAAGCAGAAAATCTTTAAAATTCTCAAAATTGTCATTCCAATTGGTATTGGAGTATATCTAACATGGTATTTTTTCAATGGTCTGTCTGAAGAAGAAATTGAACAAACAAAAAATGCATTTTTGGAAGCGAACTATTTTTGGGTTATCCTTAGTTTGATTGTCGCTTTTTTAAGTCACTTAAGTCGCGCTTACCGCTGGCGATTTTTGCTAGAACCTATGGGTTATAAAACAAGGCTTTCAACAGCCTATCATGCGGTAATGTCTGGATACATTATAAACTTTACAGTCCCGAGGTCTGGAGAGGTGGCTCGTGCAGGTTTAATGACTAACTATGAGAAAGTCCCATTCGAAAAAAGTATCGCAACGATTATCATAGAAAGGGTGATTGATGTATTAATGTTAGGTATTGTCGTTTTGATTTCAGGATATCTTCAAACAAATAGCGAGGAATTTAGCCAGATAACAAAGTCAAATAAGTCAGGTGAATCAAATCTTCTGATATGGATTGTCTTAGGAAGTCTTTTGATGGTAGGACTAATAGGATTAATCTTATTGAAAAAGAATGAGAAATTCAGGAATTTCTTTTTGGATAAATTAAAAGGTTTTGCGGATGGTTTGAAGTCGATATGGACCATGAAGAAAAAGTGGGCGTATTTTGGACATACGCTTTTTATTTGGGTGTGTTATGTGAGTATGCTTTGGATAACAGCTCAAGCATTTCCTGAAACTGAAGATATAAGTTTAGGGGCTATTTTTGGTGCGTTTGTTGTTGGCGCTGCAGCAATTGCTTTGTTGCCAGGAGGCATGGGAGCATATCCAACATGGGTAAATGCTGTACTAGTTCTGTATGGTATTAGTTTTCCTGCATTTGGTATTTTTATATGGGTTGTTCAAACGGCATTAATTGTTGTTTTAGGATTGCTTTCCTTGTTTTTAATTCAACGACAGGTAAAACAAGTTTAACATTAAATCATGACAGATAGACTAAGCTATATCGAATCTAAAATTGTTGATGAAACAACTGCGAAAAGAACTATTTCTAGCTGGCAAATGCGTGGAGATAAGGTTGTTTTTACAAATGGTTGTTTTGATATTTTGCATAAAGGTCATGTGACTTATTTGGCAAAAGCAGCAAGTGAAGGAAATCGATTGGTTATCGGTTTAAACACTGATTTATCGGTAAAGGAACAAGGGAAGGGCGATGATAGACCTATTAATGATGAAATTTCTAGAGCAGTTGTTCTTGCTGGTTTGGGTTTTGTAGATCTAATTGTGTTTTTTGGCGAACAAACTCCTGAATTATTGATACAATCGTTGTGTCCAGATATTCTAGCTAAAGGCGCTGATTATAACCCAGAAGAAAAAGATCTAAATTCAAAAAAGTACATTGTAGGCTCTGATTTCGTTTTAAAAAATGGAGGAAAAGTAATTGCAATCCCTTTGGTTGAAGGGTTTTCTACTACTTCAATTTTATCCAAGCTTAAAGGCTAACATAAATCAAAGATTCGCCAGTCATCTCTGCTGGTTTTTGAACATGCATCCTGTCAAGTATTGTCGGTGCAACATCTGCTAAAATACCATCTACAATTTTAAATTCTGTTTCTTTTGTTACAAATACAACAGGTACAGGGTTTAATGAATGTGCTGTGTTGGCAGTTCCATCAGGATTAATTGCATAATCGGCATTTCCATGATCGGCAATTACGATAAACTCATAATCTTTGCTTAAGCCATTTTCAACTACTTTGCTTAAACAAGAATCAACAGTTTCTACTGCTTTTATTATTGCATTGTAATCGCCTGTATGACCTACCATGTCTGGATTGGCAAAATTTAAACAGAAGAAGTCGGGTGTTTTTGTTAGAAGATCATCAATAATTGATGAACTGACTTCATTTGCACTCATTTCTGGTTGTAAATCGTAGGTGGCGACCTTTGGAGAGTTAATTAATATTCTTCGTTCCCCGTCAAATTCTTTTTCTCTTCCTCCACTAAAGAAAAAGGTTACGTGTGGGTATTTTTCTGTTTCAGCAATTCTTACTTGTGTCTTTCCATTCTCCGATAGAACTTCACCCAATGTGTTTGTTAAGTTGTCTTTTTCAAAAATTACATGGACGTCTTTAAATGATTTATCATAATTCGTCATCGTATAATAATGAATATTCAGAGCAAACATATTGTGCTCATGATTATCCGATTGAGTAAGTGCAATTGATATTTCTCTTGGTCGATCTGTTCTGAAATTAAAATTGATAACAACATCTCCTTCTTTTATAACAGCCTCTTCAACCACAAATGGCTCAATGAACTCATCTGTGACTCCTGATTTGTATGAGTTCTCAATTCCTTCTTTTGCGGAATTGACCTTTGTTCCTTTGTTTTGTGTTATTAAATCGTACGCCTTTTTAATTCGTTCCCAACGATTATCACGGTCCATTGCAAAGTAACGACCGATGACCGTCGCTATTTTCGCTCCTGTTCCTTCAATATCTCCCTCTAATTTCTGAATAAATCCTAAACCACTTTTCGGGTCACAATCTCTTCCATCTGTAAATGCATGTATGAAACTATTTTGAACCCCATGATTTTTCGCCATTTCACAAAGAGCGACCAAATGATTTTGTGAGCTATGCACTCCTCCTTCAGAAACTAAGCCAATAAAGTGAAGATTGACATTGTTCTTTTTTGCTGTCAAGAAAGCTTGGATAAGGGTTTTGTTTTGAAAAAAATCTTGATCCTGAATTGATTTGTTTATCCTAGTAAGTTCTTGATAAACAATTCTTCCTGCACCTATGTTTAGATGTCCAACTTCAGAATTTCCCATCTGTCCTTCTGGTAATCCAACGTCAAGTCCGCTTGTTTTTAACGTGGCATTCGGATATTTTGAAACCAAAGAATCCATGAATGGTGTATTGGCATTGAATATTGCATCAGACTTTGATTTGTCTCCAATTCCCCATCCGTCTAGAATTATTAAGCCAACACGTTTTTTCATATCATTATTTTAATTTCAAAATTAGCGCCATTTGGTTCACAATCAACACATCTTATCGTTCCTTGATGCATTTTTACAAGTTTTGCCACAATAAACAATCCTAGGCCTGTTCCTTTTTGCAATCTTGTGTCTTCATTTCCAATACGGAAGAATTTATTAAAAATTGCTGTTTTATGTTCTTTTGAGATTCCTGGTCCGTTATCCTTGACTCCAAAAATGTGAGTTCCATTTTTCTCAAATCCGTAAATGACAATTTGAACGTTTGGTCCTCCATATTTGATTGCGTTTTCAACCAAATTACCAAGTATTGATTCCATGATGAATTGGTCTGCATTGATTATTAAATCATTATCAACTTCAATTTGTATAGGTTGAATTGTTGAAAATGATTCAAAACGTTCCTTAACTCCTTGAACTTGATCAATGAAACGGTATTTATTTTTTGAAATTTCGAGTGCGTTATTTTCTATCCTAGAAGCATTTAGAATGTTATCTATCATTCTTTCTAGTCTTGAGTTTTCATCAATGGCCTTGTTCAGTAGTTCGTTGGCTTGTTGCTTCGTTAGATCGCGCTTTGTAACGGTTTGAATGTAAAGTTTGTTGGCTGCTAAAGGAGTTTTTAATTCATGAGTTACTGATAATAAAAAATTTCTTTGACCTTCAGCCAACCTCATTTCTCTTTTAATCGACAGTCTAATTTGCCAAATTCCAACAAATAATATAAGCAAGAAAATTGATCCTTCACCAATAATCATGGAGGTTCTTTTGCTAATCATAATTGAATTAGAACCTGCAAGACTGGTTAGTTCAATTAGGTGAAATCCCCACCAAAGAAACTGTACAACTACATAAGCACTTAAGAAGTAAAATATGAGAGCTGTACGTTTATTCATAATTAGTAAGCTC
>ENA-UPXF01000472-UPXF01000472.1-marine-metagenome-genome-assembly--contig:-NODE-472-length-17454-cov-6.419909_pt1 | contig 17454 bp, 14 predicted proteins | sample MGYA00238177_ERZ767431 | MGnify/ENA primary metagenome ERZ767431 (study PRJEB28953, sample SAMN06266262) | marine metagenome | isolation source: Columbia River Estuary | place: USA:Columbia River Estuary... | reverse complement strand
TAATGACAAGCGACGAGTCGTCGGTGGCCCAGATACCAGGTCAACCAATTTTAGAAACAGCACTGAACGCAACGCCGCAGCGTGCGGTGCGCGATCCGCGTGTGCAAAAAGCATCGTGGCGATTCTTTTCGTTGCCGCCAAGTACAAAAATTTTGAGTCTGATCGCAATTTTGCTCGGAGCAGCGGTTTTATTCACTGCAACTCGATCAAATTCATCACAGCAAACTGATTCTTCAGTTGCGCAGGGAGCAATCGTCGATCAGTCGCCTGTGACCATTTCGCGAATGGTCAGTTTTGACCCCAACGGCGACGATGCCCAAGAAAATGAGGCCCAAATTTGGGCTTTGCGTGACGGAAACTCAAAAACTGCGTGGACAACCGACTGCTATGCCAACCAGTTTTTTGGCACCAAAGAATACGTCGGTGTGTTGATGGAGTTCTCACGAGCCGCAACTGGCACTCTGCAAGTTGGCATGAAAAATGGCCCTTGGTCGCTTGAAATTTATACGGCCAATGGTGCCGCGCCAAGTCGACTCGAACAGTGGGGCCCACGTGCCGGCGCCGACTACAACACGAGACGTGGTGTTGCTCAATTTGTAATCCCGAGTCAGGCCCAATTTGTGTTGTTGGTTTTGCGCGAAGTCGGCACGAGTGTGCAGTGCAGTGCTAAGAACCCGTATCAAGGTGTAATTCAAGATATTTCGTTTAACGGGGCGTAGTAATTAAAAAATAATCTGCGTTAGTCTTAACGCGTGATTTCGAATCCATTTACTGATCCAAGATGGGCGAAGAAAACTGTTGCACTGATCGATCGATGGGTTGATTTCATCAGCGACAAGACAACTCGCCCTGTTGCAAATCTTGTGCGAGGCATCGTCTTTGGTCTCATCGCAGTAGTCGCGGCAATAACGATTCTTGTTCTCGCATTGGTCGGGCTCACTCGCGGGCTGAACGAACTGCTCGACATTTGGCTGAGTCGCGAGAACGCAGTTTGGGTTTCGTATTTCATTTTGTCGTTTATATTCATCGGCGTAGGTTCACTGATGATGCGCAAACGACACGCAAAACAACCTCGCTAAAGGAGTCTTATGGCGGATGCAAAAATGCACGAAGTAATAATCATCGGCTCGGGTCCGGCAGGTTTGACTGCGGCGATATATACCGCACGCGCAAATCTCGCCCCACTTGTAATTGAAGGTGAGCCGTCTAGCACCAGCGACCAACCGGGCGGTCAGTTGATGTTGACCACTGACGTTGAAAATTTTCCTGGTTTTCCAGAGGGCGTAATGGGCCCCGACCTAATGATGAAGTTTCGCGATCAGGCGGCTCGCTTCAACGCCGCGTTCATCACCGAGAAAGTTACAAAGGTCGACTTCTCACAGCGTCCGTTCAAAGTTTGGGTACGCGATGAGATGCACCAAGCAAAATCGATCATCGTAAGCACTGGTGCACAGTCGTTGATGCTGGGTCTTGAAAACGAGAAACGGTTTTATGGCCACGGACTGTCAACTTGTGCGACATGTGATGGATTCTTTTTTAAGGGCCAAGAAATTGTGGTTGTTGGCGGCGGCGACTCGGCAATTGAAGAGGCAACTTTTCTCACGAAATTTGCCACAAAAGTTACTCTCGTTGTAAGGCGCGACGTCTTGCGGGCCTCGAAAATTATGCAAGAGCGGGCAAAAAATAATCCAAAGATTGAAATTAAATGGAATGCCCAGGTGACTGAGCTTTTTGGCACCGAAAAACTCACAGGGGTGGGGCTCGTCGACACCGTCACGGGCGCAAAGTCAAAACTTGATGTCACCGGCTTGTTCGTGGCGATTGGCCATCGTCCAAATACCGACCTGTTCAAGGGCGTGCTCGACATGGAAGACACCGGCTATTTAAAAACACGGCCAGGTTCTTCATACACAAACATTGCGGGTGTTTTTGCATGTGGTGATGTTCAAGACCACACTTATCGCCAAGCAATCACAGCAGCAGGCTCAGGTTGTATGGCTGCTATTGACTGTGAACGATGGCTTGAGTCACAGCACTAGATAACACCAAGCAACTATCCTTAACTCTCTCGCCTATTTCGTGGCGAGATTTAAAACACCCGAATAACGCAAATTTCACGAGAGGGTCAAACATGGCTGATGGAATCATTACTTTGACAAGTGCAAACTTCGACGAAACAGTCAAGTCTGCAACAACACCAATCGTGGTTGACTTTTGGGCCGAATGGTGCGGGCCGTGCAAAGCCATTGCGCCAGTGTTGACTGAAATCGCCAAAGAACAAGCCGGAAAAATCACAATCGCCAAACTGAATGTTGACGATCACGGCGATATCGCCCAACGGTTTGGTGTGATGAGCATCCCGACCCTGATGGTTTTCAACAATGGCGAAATGAAGAAGAAAATGGTCGGTGCAAAAGGCAAATCTCAACTACTCGCGGAGATCGCAGAATTTATCCCGACAAAGAGCTAACTCTCGGCGACAGCAATGAAGCTGTCGGAGATTTGCAACGGCGGTTAGAGACTGCTGGCCTATTAGATCTGTCTCAAATTTCGGTCAATACATATTGTGACGCGACACGCGATGCTGTCGCAAAATTTCAAGAGCTCAGGTCGCTACACATCTCTGGGGTTTGCGATCAAGCAACTTGGCTAGCGCTAGTTGAATCTTCATTCGCTTTGGGCGATCGATTGCTCTATTTGACTTCACCTTTGCAACGCGGAGATGATGTCGCACAACTACAACTGCTGCTTTCGCGCACAGGTTTCGACTGCGGGCGTGTAGACGGATTTTTGGGCAACCGAACAGCAAAAGTTTTGACGGAGTTTCAACAAAATTACGGATTAATTCCCGACGGCATTTGTGGCCCGCAAACTTTGCAAGCTCTTTACCGAGCAAGTCGCAACTCTGGTGTCGGGCCTGGCGTCGGCATTGTGCGCGACCGACACACTGCAGCCAAACACGGTCAAGGCCTGGCGAATTTACGTGTTGTAATCGGTCAGTTCACACAACTTGAGCGTTTGACAAATGATTTAGCCGACCGACTTCGCGCGTTAAACACAAACGTGGCCGTCATCACCGATGCCGACGCACATCGCCATGCTCAACTCGCCAATGACTTTGCCGCAAATCTTTATCTCGGCATTGAGGCCCGCGAATCACAAGTTTGTGAGATTGCTTACTATCACACTGAAGGTTTTCATTCAGTTCCCGCACATATTTATGCAACACTTGCCGCTGAGGCAATCGAGCGCTCGGCGCCATGGTTCAAACCAGTGGTCAATGGCATGCGGCTGCAGGTTTTACGTGAAACCACAATGCCGGCCGTTGTCTGTGGATTTGGGCCAATTACACGGGTTATTCCACACTGTGCGGTTCTCGCCGATGATCTTGTAAATGCCCTTGAAATATGGGTTAAAACGACATCGTTGAAATTTAAATCGTAATCTTGGGATAACCCTTCAACTAGTCCACAGAGTTATCCACAACATGTGCGAAACCTAAAGTAAGCCTTGAGCGTCAACTTAAAGGTGAGTCTCAGTCTCTGTTACACGATTCGCAATATCAATGCGAAAACTTAATCTGAAACCGCTGGACCTTCGGTCATCGCACGATAAATGCGCTCAAGATCGTTTAGATCTGCGAACTCAACTACAACTTTGCCGCGCCCATTGGTTGATGTAACTGAAACATTCGTTGCCAAATGTTCGCCAAGCAGTCGCTCGAGTTCAACCAAACCAGGTGGTGGCATAGTTATTGATTTAGTAGAAGTTTTTGTTGTACTAGAGTTGGTACTAGTTGTTTTGCTAGTTGCTTTTGTGCGACCCAAATTTTGTCGCACAGCTTCTTCAACTGCGCGCACAGTCCAACCGTCGTTCGCGCACTGCCGAGCTAGTTGTTCTTGTGTTGTGCGATCAGTCAACGCCAACAATGCACGTGCGTGCCCGCCCGAAAGTCGTCCATCAGCTAAAAGTTGCTGAATTGACGGTGGTAAAGCCAACAACCGCAACGAGTTTGTAATTGCCGAACGAGTTTTTCCAACTTTTTCTGCGACTTGTTCGTGCGTCATTGAAAAATCGTCTAACAATTGTTTGTATGCGGCCGCTTCTTCGAGCGGCGTCAAATCTTGACGATGTAAATTTTCAACAAGTGCTTGCTCAACTGATGCAACATCATCTGTCTCGCGCACCAAAGCCGGAATCACTGTTAGACCAGCCCGTTGCGATGCTCGCCAACGACGCTCGCCTGCAATCAGTTCAAAACTATTTGTACTTCCGGCCTTGGGTCGAACCAAGATTGGTTGCAACAACCCCACTGCTCGAATCGAGGCAGCAAGTTCTGCAAGTGACTCGTCATCAAAGTGAATTCGTGGCTGATTTGGGTTAGGCGAGATCGACTTGACGTCTAAGTTACGTAATCCGAGCCCTGACCCGTCGCCGTCGCCTCCGTCGCGCGTTGGTTTGCGCGGGTCTCGACCCGGAATCAGCGCATCTAATCCTTTACCTAGGCCTGTTGGACGTGCCACCACTGATCTCCTTTGCAATCTCGCGATATGCCTTAGCTGCGGCTGAAGAAGGGTCAAACGACGTCACAGGCTTGCCGTGCGATGGTGCCTCGGCCACACGCACTGACCGCGGAACCACTGTTTTGCACACTTTGTCGCCAAAGTGCTCGCGAACCTCGCGAACCACGTCGTCGGCCAAGGTCGTGTGCGTATACATCACACAAGCAATGTGGCGTACTTCGAGGGTTGGGTTCAAAACTTGGCTGACCCGATCGACGCTGCGCAACAACTGCCCTAAACCTTCAAGAGCGAAATACTCACACTGAATGGGCACAAATACCTCTGTGGCTGCGGTGAGTCCGTTGACAGTCAGAAGTCCCAAACTTGGCGGGCAATCTAAAATCACGTAGTCGTATTGATCAATGACTGTGTCGATGGCCTTTTTCAGGCGTTGCTCGCGACCCATCTCTGGCACCAACTCAATGTCGGCACCGGCCAGATCAAGATTGGCTGGTGCAACGAACAGATTTTTTACAGCAGTGGGTTCAATACAGTTCTCAAGCTTCTCGCCACGCAACAACACGTCATAAATCGTTGCATCTAGGTCGCGAGCATTGATGCCCAACCCAGTTGAGGCATTGCCCTGCGGGTCAAGGTCTACAACTAAAACGCGGTATTCCAATTCGGCCAAGCAGGCCGCAACTGTTATCGCTGTAGTGGTTTTACCCACTCCGCCTTTTTGATTGGCGAAAGCAATGACCCGAGGTAGGGCAATCTCGCCAGGTGTTGATTCGCTGGTTGACTGGGGGGCCATAGCCCAAGACTAGTTAGCTTTAGGGCTTTTTAATTGGATCTACCCTGCCAGATGTTTCACGTGAAACACCCCGCCTGGCTAATCCGACTGTTTCACGTGAAACATCGCGACCGCACCCACCCGCTCAGGGCCTTTAAGTCCGAGCTCAGAAACATGCTTGGCGTCCCACCGAGACTGAGTCGACAACGGTGGTTCACTGATCACGATGACTCCCCCTGGTTTAACTAAAAGAGTCGAAAGTTTTAGGGTTTCGTTTGGTGGTCCAAGCCCGCGACTAATTGCTGCGTCAAAGCGGTGCGCATATTTACTGTCACGAGCGATTGCATCAATTTCCGCGCAAACGACTTTGACTCGAGCTGAGAGATTTAAAGCCGATACGGCTCGGGTCAACGAATCAGTTCGTCCCGACCGCCGATCAACTAAGACGAGTTCTAGATCTGGCCGGTCAAGCGCCACTATCAACCCTGGCACCCCAGCACCAGACCCCAAATCAACCACCGATTTGGCGTTGTCCGAAATCGCCCGAGCAAACCACAGAGCATGGCTAATAATCTGCTCAATCGGCGCGCCCGACAGCGCACCAACTCTTTGGGCTTCTAGCAAAATTGGATGCAAAGCCGCGAACTTCGTCGGCTCGTATCCAGAATCGTTTTCACTCATGGCTAGAAACTAGCCAGTGTTTTACTCGCTGTCAGAGACTGATTCTGAGTCTTCGCTGATCGAAGCCAAAGCCACAACAACACGACGAAACGGGTCACTGCCCTCTGAACGTGTGGAGATGCCCTCAACTTCAGTCAATGCATCGTGCACAATCTTTCGATCTGACGAGTTCATTGGCTCAAGAGCCCGAGCCTGACCTGATGTTTTGACGTCTTCTGCGACTTTCAAAGCAAATCGACTCAAAGCCTCTCGACGCTTTTCGCGATACCCAGCAACATCAACACGAAGTCGTGTTTCATGGTCACCAAGGCGACGTTGACTGACCACTCGGGTCAAATCTTGCAATGCCAGCAAGGTTGCGCCCTTTGTGCCAACCAAGAAACCCAGGTCGTCGCCCAAAACGTCAATATCAATGTTTTCGCCTTCAACTTTGGCAGATACTGAGCCTTTAAGACCTGCAGCGGACACCAAACCTTCAAGGAATGTGGTCGCTACAGCACTAACGGTGGTCGGATCTACTGGTGGAAGATCTTCCCGAGGTGTGCGTTCTGCTCGCGGTGCTCGTTCTGGCCGTTCTGATCTGGCCTGGCGTGGCGCACGCTCTTTGCGCGGGCCTCGATCACTTCGTTCTTGGCGTTCTCCGCGGTCAGACCGTTCGGTTCGCTCTTGACGCGGCTTGGCTGTTCGCTCGCCTGCTGGCTTGCCGCGACGATCACGACGGTCAGCTTTGGCTCGCACTGAGTTTGGCTTAATTCGTGCTCGAACTCGGGCTTCGCCACGAGTACGACCGAACAAACCGGCTTTTGGTTCTTCAACAATTTCGAATTCGGCATCGCCGTCATCAATACCCAAGCGGTCAAGCGCTAAAGCTTTGGCGTCTTCAATTGTTGTTGCGGTTATTTCTACCCATTCCATGATTCAATTTCCTTTCGGTTGTTTACTAGATCGTAAAAATTTATTATTGGTTTGGTTTATTTTTCTTCTGCACAAACCCGCTGCGGTTTTTGCCTGGTGGCTTTGGGCGTCGGGACGAAGATGGTACAGAATTGTTTTTTGGTGGGGTCACACGCTTGCTCACAAACTTTTGGTCGCTTGTTTCTGAGTCTTTCTTGTCGTTTTTATTCTTCTTTTCAAACTTCGGCGAATCTTTCATTTCACGCGCAACAGCACTCGCCTCTTGGGCTTGCTTACCTAAACTTCCATCTTTCTTATAGAACCGTTGGGTGATGTATTGCTGTTGAACAATTCGAATCACCGCTTGCGTCATGTAATAGACGATCAAACTGGTTGGCAACCACACCTGGAAAAACGCGAACGCAACAGGCATGTATTGCATCAATTTGGCTTGGTTTGCCGACATTGTTGGGCTCACCGCACGCGAGGCAATCATTCTTTGCTGCACCAAATAAAGGCCTGCCAAAAGCAGTACCAAAAGCGCATAAATCAAGCCTGAGAGAAAGTCGTCTCTCATTGCGTTTAAAGGTGTTTTCGAAAGGTCAATACCAAACGAAAGCATTTCGGTTTTACCGACAAGCGAAAGATAAATGTCTGAGTTCTTGTTCAAGAACTTCGGTAAGAAGTTTCCTGTTGAATCGCGCTTAATCAACCCGCTTAATGCCTGAAACATAATGATGAACACCGGCATCTGTGCCAACAATGGCAAACATGATGCAAGCGGGTTCACTTTGTGTTCTTGATAAAGCTTCATCATCCCGGCGTTAAGTTGCTGGCGATCGCCTTTGAATTGTTGTTGCAGTTTTTTCATCTCAGGTTGCAGACGTTGCATCTCGAGCATGCCCTTGGTGCTCTTAAGCGTTAGGGGAGTGATCAACAACATCACCACGACAGCCACCATCGCGATGGCAAACGAATAGTTGGGCACTAGCTCATAGAAGAACGCAATTACACGTGCGGCAATTTCAAACATGTTGATGCCTCGTCTCGGTTACGTTGTTTTCGTGCTGACAACAATCTCGCTCTGGCACTGGGTCATAGCCACTTGGGCCAAAAGGACGACAACGCGATAACCGACGCAAAGCCAAAAGGCCACCTTGCCAAGAACCGTAAGTCTCAATAGCTTCTTTGGCATAAGCCGAGCAACCTGGGTAAAAGCGGCAAGGCGACAAGCGATATGAAAAAGCGTCTTGATACCAATCGATTGCCCGAATCATCAGTCGTTGAATTCGCATAATGGGCCTTACTTTTTTGCCTTGATTGCACATCGCTCAATCAGCGAGTCGACCTGCACACCCAGATCTGTAAACGACAATTTGGTTGCTCCAGAGGCTGCCCCGATCAGGTACCAACCCGGCAAAACCTTGCTGGACTTGGTTTTTAGCAGTTCACGCAGCCTACGACGCAGCAAATTACGTTGAACCGCACCACCAACTTGACGACCCAAAGCATAGGCAATCGCAGGCTGGGTAAGGGTTTGGTCGATAATCATGCTACACCAAAGGGTTCCGGAGCGAACATATGTTCCCTCTGTTTGAAGTCGCTGAAAGATCTGTCGCGTCTGGATGCGACTGATCAAGCAGAGAGCCGGTAACGGCCCTTAGCCCGACGGGATTTAAGCACGGCCCGGCCGGCTCGAGTGCTCATACGGTTGCGGAACCCGTGTTTGCGGGACCTACGGCGATTATTTGGTTGAAAGGTGCGTTTCACGCACGGCTCCTGACGTCAAAGAAAAATTGGTACCAGTCAGACTAGGGGCACAATGTGGCCAAGGGCAACGTATAAAAGGGGATTCCTCAGCATTTCTCCCCCTGTGGAAAACCTGCTACTTTCGCTCTCCCCGTTGAGATTTCAGCGGGGTGTCCACAGCTTGTGGACGGGGCATCAAATTTGTAGACATTAAAAATCTGAATCGAAAACAAGAGGTAGTTGAAGTGACTAATGAAATTGTAGAGACAACACCAGAGCACGAACAGCTCTGGAAAGCGACGTCGCAAGTGTTGCGCGGCCAAGTTTCAGAAGCGGTTTGGTTCTCAACTTTCAATGACGCCGTCGCTGTCGCCGATGACAAAATGAGTTTGCGGTTGCGTGTGCCAAACACTTTTGTTCGTGATCGTATTTTGACTCGCTACATGTCGCTCGTACGTGGCGCTCTTGACGAAATCGGTGCATCAGGTCGTGAATTGCGAGTTGATGTTCAAACAGCCACGGCATCTGACCTACTCGAGCGCCTCACACCAGAGACTCAAACTTCGCTCTCTGAGCCACTGGTTATTGAACGCGCTTCATCCCAAAAAGCTGATTCTCTTGAGTCAACAAACATTCGCACCCGCGCAGGAAAAGGCGCAGCAATCGGCCTTAACCCGCGATACACATTCGACACTTTCGTCAAAGGTGCATCAAACCAATTTTCGTTGGCTGCCGCACTTCGAGTTGCAGAGACTCCTGGTCGCTCATACAACCCTCTCTTTATTTATGGATCAGCGGGGCTCGGCAAAACACATTTGTTGCACGCGATTGGTTATTACGTTCACGAAAATTATCCAGACCTTGAAGTTAGATATGTATCGACCGAAACATTTCTAAACGAATACGTCGACGGCATTCGTAACAACACAATTGCAGCGTTTAAACGTCGTTATCGCGAAGTTGACGTTTTGTTGATCGACGACATTCAATTCATGGAAGGTAAAGAAGGTCTCCAAGAAGAGTTCTTCCACACTTTCAATTCTTTGCACGGTGCAAATAAACAAATTGTTATTTCTTCTGACCGGGTGCCGGACGCAATTCCAACTCTTGAAGATCGTCTTCGTGGTCGATTCCGTTGGGGTCTAATCACAGACGTTCAACCGCCAGACATGGAAACACGTTTGGCGATTTTAAGAAATAAAACTGAGCGTGACGGCACTGTAATTTCAAGCGAAGTACTTGAATTCATCGCCAGCAGCGTGACTTCAAACATTCGTGAGCTTGAAGGAGCATTGATTCGAACAGTGGCGTACGCCAGTTTGAACAAAATCACTGTTGATGTTGATCTCGCAAAAGAGTTGCTCACCGATCTGATGACAAAAAATACAGTCAAGGCCCGCACCGACGAACAACTTTTAGCCGAGATTGCCGAGTTTGTAGGTTTCAGTGTTGAAGAAATCAAAGGCAAGAGCCGTCAACGACCTCTCGTTACTGCTCGGCAAACAGCAATGTATGTTGTTCGCGAACTCACCGATTTGAGCTACCCGGCAATCGCCAGACTGTTTGGCGGTCGAGATCACACGACTGTAATTCACGCTGTTGAAAAGACTCAGCGTGTAATTAAAGAACGCAAACAGGTTTACGAACAAGTAACAGCGCTCATCAAAAAGTTTAAAACGTCATGACAACGTTGTGCACAACCTTGTGGAAAACTTCTGGTGTGGGTGTTCACAACTCTCAGTTGTACACCGAGGCTCAAACTACACAGACGCAAGATGTGCCAGACATGCGTCGCAGCCACACAGCTCGTTTCGTTGATCTATTTGGCTCAAATAGGGTTAATCCACAATCCACAGGCCTTATTACTGTTATTAGATTTATATACAGATTTTCACATTCAATAACTGATTACGCACACATCACCAAAACTAGGGCAGTGAGGTAAAACCATGAAGTTTCGAGTCGAACGCGAACTACTCACCGAGGCCCTTGGTGCGGCCGCTCGAGTCGCTTCAAATCGCAACAACGCGATGCCGGCTCTTTCTGGTGTGCACATGTCAGTAAAAGGCGATGCACTTGTTTTAACCTGCACCGATAACGACTTGAGCGTCAGAACAACACTTGCAATCGGCGGAGCGCAAGACGGTGTTGCCGTTGTCAACGCAAAATTGATCAGCGATATTGTCCGCGCGATGCCCGAAGAAAAAGTAACGATTGATTCACAGGGCGAAGAAGTGATCGTCTCGGCTGGCAAGTCACAATTCACCGTGCCTACTTTCACCGCCACAGATTTCCCAAACATTGTCGTGGCTGGCACACAACCAGTTTCAATCAGTGCAAAAACATTCGGCGAAGCACTTGCTCAAGTCGTTCGTGCTTCCTCAACAGATATGCAACGACTTGCTTTAACCGGTGTGTTAATGGTCGCTGAACCAGATTCGGTTTGTTTGGTTGCAACCGACTCGTATCGATTAGCAGTTCGCGAACTGCCAGGCGCAACAATGCTTGGTCACGGAGCTGAAATTGTCGTGCCGGGTCGAGCGCTTAATGAACTTGAGCGCTTAATCGGTGGGGCCGAGTCAATGACCATGGCACTTGGCGAAAACCGTGCAACTTTCGAAGTCGGTGGTTCAACTTTAACTACGACACTTTTAAATGTTGAGTTTCCAAAGTACAAACAGTTGATTTCTGCGCACTACCCAAACAAAGTTACGACTGCACGCGAGCCGCTTCTTGAGGCTGTTCGTCGCTCACGAATTTTGGCGCGCGAAACAACACCTGTTCGACTTGAAATGTTGGCTAATTCAATTCGGCTTTCGGTTGTTACCCAAGACATTGGTCAAGTTGTAGATGAACTAGACGCAAAACTTGATGGAACCGAAATCACTATCGGGTTTAATTCGCAATATCTGATGGACGGCATCGATGCAGTTAAAGGTGACGAGATCACAATCGAATCAACAGACCCGGTTAAGCCTGCGGTATTACGCGGCGTGGGCGATAAAAACTATTTGTATCTTGTAATGCCACAACGGCTTACGAGTTAATTACGGCTCTGCAAAATTTTGCACGCAGCATCAATTGATCTGACGTGATACTGCAACAGATTCAACTCAGCGACTTTCGCAACTATACGAACGCGCAAGTTGATTTCGACAGCGGTGTCAGCGCGATTATCGGCGCAAACGGTCAAGGTAAAACGAATCTGACTGAAGCTTTGGCTTTTTTGTCAACAATGAAAAGTTTCCGGGGTGTACCCACAGAGGCCATGATCCGCACAGGAACTCACACAGCATTTATCCGTGCACGGGTTTTGCACGACGACGGGCGAGAGATAGTTATTGAGGCCCGACTTACCAATCAAGGCCGAAATCAGGTGCTGGTGAACGGCACAAAACTGCCAAAAGCCCGTGATTTATTGGGAATGGTGCGCACCACCGTGTTTTCCCCAGACGACCTTGATTTGGTTAAAGGGGGTCCGCATTTACGCCGCGATTTCTTAGACGATTCATTGGTTGCCTACGCCAACAAATACGACGCGTTAAGACTCGAGGTCGATCGCATTGTTCGTCAACGCAATGCTGTGCTTAAACAATCGGGCGGCAGAATCAACAACGCAGTTTCATCCATGCTTGATTTGTGGGATGAAAAGTTTTCTGACTTAGGCACACAACTTGGAAACGCAAGAAACGAGTTGATTACAAAACTTACGCCGTTTATAACTCACGCCTATGAAGAGCTCGCACAACGTGACAGCAACATCTCAATCGACTATTCACCTGAGTGGCTACAGATTGGTTTAGCAAAGTGCTTGACTAATTCTCGCGACGAAGATTTGCGTCGATTCGTCACAACTGTTGGTCCGCATCGCGACGATGTAGAGATTTTGATCAATAATTTGCCAGCCCGCACCCACGCGTCGCAAGGTGAACAACGCACAATGGCTTTAGCTTTGCGATTGGCGTTGCATCGGTTCATCGGGCAGAGTGTCGGCGAAATCCCGATTTTGATTTTGGATGATGTCCTTTCAGAACTTGACCCAGACAGGGCCAAAGCTCTGCTAAATCACTTTCCGGTTGGTCAAGTTTTGATCACCACAGCCTCCGAATTGCCAATCGAGGCACACATCGCAAAGAGAGTTCAGATCAAAGCTGGCACGATAATCTCACCCAAGTTGGGCAACGAGTAAGAGCAAACAAATATTTATGACTAGACCTAAAAATTCTGAAAATTCTGAAAATTCTGAAAATCCCGACTCAGATTTAGACCCAAAAACCGAGTCTCGACTCGGCGATGAACTGAACAGACTTTTACACAGTCTCGGCTCACCGAACCTCGACACAGTTTCAGGTGTTTTTGGTCTATGGAACGATCTAGTGGGCGATCAAGTTGCCCAACATGTAACCCCAATAAAACTTGACCGCGGCCGACTGCTAATTGAAGTCGATGACCCCGCTTGGTCAACACATATGAAATTTCTGGAGCGTGACATTTGTACGCAACTAAGTCACCACACTGGCACGACAATTAGTGGGGTTGATATACGTGTTAAATCAGGTCGGGCGAACAGTTAGATAGTAGAATAAAGTCGCGAAAAAGCGTTCAAAAAGCAAGTCCGAATCCAACCCAAAAACGACCTAAAAACGATCTAAAGGTGCCCGCAAAATGGCTGTAACTAAAGCGAAACCAGCGTCTGGAAAGAGCGGTTCAGCGACTTACGCAGCCAAAGATATTCAAGTTCTCGAGGGTCTTGATCCGGTTCGTAAACGACCAGGCATGTACATCGGTTCAACAGGCTTAAACGGCTTGCATCACCTGATTTGGGAAGTTGTCGACAACTCTGTCGACGAAGCAATGGCCGGGTTTTGCACTCGTATCACGATCACACTGCACGAAGACGGGTCATGCCAAGTGCAAGACAACGGTCGTGGCATTCCTGTTGATCCATATCCATCTGGTCCACACAAAGGCAAGAGTGCACTTGAAGTTGTGCTCACCGTTTTGCATGCAGGTGGCAAATTCGGCGGCGAAGGCTACAAAGTTTCTGGTGGTCTGCACGGCGTAGGCGTCAGTGTTGTTAATGCGTTATCGAAAAAGCTTGTCGCTGAGATTGATCGCGACGGCACAAGATTCAAACAAGAATTTATTGACGGCGGTAAGCCGAAATCAAAAATTCAAAAAGTCGGTGCGTCACCTGCAAAAACAAACGGCACCTCGATTACTTTTTTCCCAGATCCAGAAATTTTCGCTTCAGAGGGCGTCGAGTTTGTTGCTCGCACAGTTCTTGAGCGTTTGCAAACAATTGCATTTTTAAATCGTGATCTTGAAGTCGTCTTTGAAGACAAGCGTGCAAATAAGAAAGACAAAGTTACATACCAATACAAGGGTGGCATCATCGACTTCGTGAAACACCTCAATGTTTCACGCGAAGCTTTGTTCAATAAAGTCGCGTACTACGAAGCCAATGAAGCCGATCAAACTCTAGAGATCGCACTTCAGTGGAATACCGGTTACTACGAGGGCATTTACGGCTATGCCAACGGTATTTCAACCATTGAAGGCGGCATGCACGTCGAAGGTTTCAAAACAGCCTTGACTTCTGTGCTCAATAAATATGCCCGTTCTTCGGGCGGGTTAAAAGAAAAAGAAGAGAACCTTCTCGGCGAAGACATTCGCGAAGGTCTCACCGCAATTGTCACTGTGAAGCTGCGCGAGCCGCAGTTCGAAGGTCAAACAAAAGCAAAACTTGGCAACGTTTCTATTCGTTCATTCGTACAAAAAGAAACAAATACAAAACTCGAAGAGTGGATGCTTGAAAATCCAACTGAAGCAAACCGAATTGTCAAGAAAGCAGTCGCTGCCGCTCAAGCACGCATCGCGGCGAAAAACGCGCGCAATGCAGTGCGTCGCAAGACGGCATTGTCTGGTGCGGGCATGCCCGACAAACTCAAAGACTGTCAAAGTGGCAACCCTGCAGAGAGCGAACTGTTCATCGTTGAAGGCGACTCTGCAGGCGGCACCGCGGTTGATGCACGCGATCCGCAAACGCAAGCAATTTTGCCGATCCGTGGAAAGATTCTTAACGTTGAGCGAGCCCGACTCGACAAAATGTTGAAGAACACCGAAGTGCAAGCACTAATCACGGCAATTGGCGGCGGAGTCGGCAACGATGAGTTTGCTGCCGACAAAGCTCGTTACCACAAAGTGATTATTTTGGCTGACGCTGACGTTGACGGCAGCCACATTCGCACACTGCTATTGACATTCTTTTATCGTCAAATGCGTCCGATGGTTGAAAGCGGTTTCATCTACATTGCACAACCCCCGTTGTTCTCAACCGAAGTTGGCAAAGAAAAGACCTACCTCAAAGATGAGTCGGCAAAAGAGAAGTTTTTGGCCGCCAACCCAAATCACAAGAAAGAATTTCAACGCCTCAAAGGACTGGGTGAAATGGATTGGCAAGAACTTCGCAGCACCACCATGGATTCAGCGACGCGAACCCTGTTGCAAGTCAATGTAGAAGAAGCCGCCGAAGCAGAAAACGTCATGAGCGTATTAATGGGCGATGACGTTGAAAGCCGCAAAGCTTTTATCCAAAAAAATGCTCGCGACGTTCGTAACCTCGACTTTTAACGATCAACTAACTAGGAAACAACAGCCATGGCCGCCAAAAAACCAGCAAAGAGACTCGCTAAAAAGTCGTTACCGAAACCTTCAGCGAAAAATTCTGGCGCCGCGCAACTTCCTCTTGCTCCAAGTGTCAGTGTGCAACCGGTTCAACTTCAAGACGAAATGGAACGGTCGTTCCTTGATTACGCAATGTCGGTCATTATGTCGCGAGCACTGCCAGACGTTCGCGACGGCCTCAAGCCGGTGCACCGTCGCATCATCTGGGACATGCATCAACAGGGCTTTCGCCCCGACCGACCGTTTGTCAAGTGCGCTCGCGTCACTGGCGACACGATGGCTCGATATCACCCGCACGGTGATGGTGCGATTTATGACGCGCTCGTGCGTATGGCCCAACCGTTTTCGTTGCGCCATCCGCTAATTGATTTCCACGGCAACTACGGCTCTCCAGACTTTGGTCCGGCTGCGAGTCGCTATACCGAGTCACGTTTGCATCCACTGGCGATGCAGTTGTTGGCAGATATTGACGAAGACACAGTTGATTTAATTTCAAATTACGACGGCACATCTGAAGAGCCGTCAGTTCTTCCTTCGCGATTTCCTAACCTGTTGGTCAACGGGTCACAAGGCATCGCAGTTGGCATGGCGACAAGTATTCCGCCACACAATCTTGGCGAAGTCATAGATGCAACTTTGCACCTGATCGACAACCCTGAGGCATCGATCGCCGATTTGATGAAGTTTGTCAAAGGTCCAGATTTTCCAACTGGAGGCTTGATTCTCGGCCGCAGCGGCATCAACGATGCTTATAAAACAGGTCGTGGCAGCATCAAGATGCGAGCCAAAGTTGCAATTGAAGATGGCGTGCGCGGACAAATGCGCATCGTTGTCACCGAATTGCCGTATCAAGCCAGTTGTTCGGCAATCGCGGCACGAATCCAAGAACTTGTTGATGGTGGCGAACTAGACGGCATCGCCGACGTCAACGACAACTCATCGGGTGGCGAAACCAATTTGATCATCACGCTCAAGCGCGATGCGAACTCAAACGTCGTAATGAACAACTTGTTCAAACTCACGACACTGCAAACGAGTTTCCCTGTCAACATGGTTGCTCTTGTTGATGGTGTGCCACGCACGGTTAATTTGCGCGATGCTCTCCAAGGCTACGTACGTCACCAAATTGACGTAATCACGCGTCGCAGCAATTATCGTTTGAAAAAAGCGCAAGACCGCGGCCACATTCTTGAAGGCCGGCTTAAAGCACTCAATGTCATTGACGCAGTCATCAAAGTTATTCGTGGCAGCGAAGACGGCAATGCAGCCAAAGCGTCATTGATGGGCAAGCAGTTCGGCTTCACCGAGCGTCAAGCCATCGACATTCTTGATATGCAATTGCGTCAGTTGACTCGACTTTCGCGTATTGATCTTGAAACCGAACAAAAAGACGTGCAGACCCAGATCAAAGAACTCAAAGCGATTTTGAATGACGACAAAAAACTTCGTGCAGTAATTTCAAAAGAACTTTCAGCCGTTCGTGAAACGTTTGCCACCGATCGGGTTTGCAAAATCACAGCCGACGTTGGCGAAATGAGCGTTGAAGATCTGGTCGATAACCGCGAACTCGTAATAGTGATGACTCAGGCTCAATACATCAAGAGCGTTTCTGCTGATTCGTTCAGGTCGCAAGGCCGTGGTGGGCGAGGTGTATCTGGGGCGAAAATGAAAGACGCCGACATCGTGCGTAATGTCATTTTCACAACCTCGCACGCGTATCTGTTGTTTTTCTCCAATCGTGGTCGGGTTTACCGCCTACGAGCACTCGAGATTCCAGAGCGCGAGCGCACAGCAAAGGGCATTCCAATTGTCAATTTGCTGCCACTTCAAAATGGCGAAACTATTCAAGCAATTATTGACACACGCGAATTCCCTGGCACTAGATATTTGTTCTTCGTTTCACGCCAAGGTCAAGTTAAAAAGACGGCGTTCAACGAATACGACTCTTCGCGCCGCGATGGTTTGATCGCCTTGAAGCTGCGTCCAAAAGACGAACTCGTTCGTGTAATCGAAACAGGTGGCACCGACGATGTATTTATCGTTAGTCGTGGTGGTCAAACTATTCGCTTCTCTGAAAAACAAGTTCGCCCAATGGGTAGATCTGCTGCCGGTGTCCGCGGCATGCGCCTGCGCGCTGGTGACGAAGTC
>ENA-UPXF01000467-UPXF01000467.1-marine-metagenome-genome-assembly--contig:-NODE-467-length-17589-cov-4.891582_pt1 | contig 17589 bp, 17 predicted proteins | sample MGYA00238177_ERZ767431 | MGnify/ENA primary metagenome ERZ767431 (study PRJEB28953, sample SAMN06266262) | marine metagenome | isolation source: Columbia River Estuary | place: USA:Columbia River Estuary... | reverse complement strand
TCCGCTCAAAAAAGACCGCGGTTCTTTTGTGGTATCTGCCCGCCGAACCTACATAGATCTTCTGGTCAAAGCCGCTATCTCAGATACCTCTCCATTTGCAGGATCTGGTTATTTTTTCTACGACCTCAATGCCAAGCTCAATTACAAACTCACCGACAAAGACCGCATCTACCTCAGCGCCTATTACGGCAAGGATATCTTCTCTTTCAAAGACAATGAAGGTGGTTTTAGGGTCGACATGCCTTGGGGCAATGGCATTGCCGCACTGCGCTGGAACCATTTGTTTTCGAGCAAGTTATTTTTGAATACAACCCTTTCCTATTCAGATTATAATTTTGAATTTGCCTCCTCTCAAGACGAGTTCAGAGTTGCGCTCACCTCTGGTATCCGCGACTACACTGCCAAAGTTGACTTCTCTTATTTTCCTAATCCCAAACACCGCATCAAGTGGGGAGGGCTCTACACTTACCACGATTTCACGCCTACGAGTCTTTCTGCTCAGGATGACACCATTACTTTTATTACTGGCGCAGCCCAACACCTTTATTCGCATGAATCTGCCATTTATGCCCTAGATGAATTCGATGTCAATGATCAGTTGCGCATCAATGCAGGTTTGCGCTACAGCAATTTTGCTCACGTGGGTCCTTTTGACCGCTACATCAAAGGTGACGGCATCTCTACCTTGGATAGCGTCGTGAAGTACGACAGAAACGACATCATCGCGTTTTATCAAGGCCTCGAGCCTCGCTTTTCATTTCGCTACTTGCTCCCCGACAACAGCGCCATTAAAGCGGGTTATGCCTACAACTATCAATATGTGCATTTAGTTACCTTGAGTGCCGTTTCTTTACCGACTGATATCTGGTTTCCAACGACAGACAAAGCCAAGCCAGAGCAAGGATTTCAAACCTCTATCGGCTACTTCCGTAATTTTGACAAAGACCGCTACGAAGCGTCCGTCGAAGTTTATTACAAAGGCATGAAAAACCTCATTGAATTCAAAGAAGGAGCGCTCCCTGGCGATAACGTCAACGACAACACGGACAACCTTCTTGTTTATGGCGACGGCTGGGCCTATGGCGCAGAATTCTTTTTGAAGAAGACAGAAGGGGCTTTTACCGGCTGGATCGGCTACACCTGGGCCAAAACAGAAAGGCGCTTCCCCGATATCAATGAAGGCAATGTGTATCCCGCTAAATACGACCGCCGCCACGATCTCACTTTAGTCGGAACCTACAAGCTCAACGACACCTGGACTTTCAGTGCTAGCTTCATCTACGCCACTGGCAATACACTCACTTTGCCAGCCAGTTGGTATGTCCAAGATCAGAATCTCTTATTCCAATACGGGCCGCGCAACTCCACGCGCATGGCACCATATCACCGCCTAGACCTCAGCGCTACGCGCTACGGCAAGCAGTATAAAACCAAAACAGATCCGACTACAGGTCAAGACATCCAAGTCAAAAAAGCATACCGTAGCAATTGGTCATTTTCGATATACAATGTATACAACCGACTCAATCCCTTCTTTTTGTACGTCGACAACGACGGTGACTTCATGAGTGGAAACTTCTCGTTGAGTGTCAAACAAGTCTCTTTATTTCCCATTATACCAAGTGCCACATGGAACTTCGAATTTTAAAATACACCGCTATCTCTTGCTTACTTGCCTTTTTTTGGAGTTGCACCAAAGAGGTTAAGATTGATATTCCTGGTTACAAAGAACAACTCGTCGTGGACGGCCGCATTGAAACTGGGCAGCCTGCTATTGTCTTATTGTCCAAGAGTGCCAATGTTTATTCGAGTACGAACTTTGAATCATACCTCAATAGTTTTGTGGACGACGCCATAGTGTTGCTCTCAGACGGCACCCAAACTGATACCCTCACCAAAATCTGCACCGACGATCTTCCGCCTGGTTTAGAGCAAGTGGCTGCAGGTATTTTTGGAATTCCCGCCGAAGTCTTAGTCAATTTGCATTTGTGTGCGTATGTTTCACTCAACATGGTGGGCGAAGTCGGTAAAACCTACACCATTCAAATTCTGCACCAAGGCAAAGCATACCAAGCGAGCTCCAAAATCCTGAGCCCTACAGTACCAGATTCGCTGTACTGGAAGCCCGAAGGCAATTTCAACGACCGCGGCTTTTCTTGGGTGCAGCTCAGTGATCCATCGACCACCTCCGACGCCTATTCTTGGGAGGTAAAGTATGCGCAAGACCTTCAGTTTTCCAAGCCATTTAGTCCGTATTTCAACGACAAATTTTTCAATGGCCTAACGTTTGAATTTGCTTATGAAAATCCGATGAGTTTCAATGATCCTAATGGCAACGATGCCTATCGGGGCTATTACAAGCTAGGTGATACAATCGTCGTCAAGCTCTCTAAAATAGGAGGCAAAGAGTATAATTATTTCGAAAAGAAGTACAATCAAATCTATTCTGGTGGTAGTCCGTTTGCCGTCCCGACGAATGTTCCAACCAATATTGAAGGCGGCGCTTTGGGTGTTTGGGTGGCGTATTCACCTTGGATAGATACGCTCGTTTGTCAATAGGATTTTACTTAAAGCTGTATTTGCGTTGGAGTAAATACGAGATAAAAACTGTGATCACACTCGCCACCACATTGGCAATAGAAGGATAGAATTGCAAGCCTTCAATAAGGGTTTTCAAAATGAGGTAGGAGCAGAGCCAAGAAAGCCATGAGCTCACTGCATACCTAAAAAGCTGAACACGCCCGATAAGTTGACTATCTGTGAAAACCACAAACTTATTCATAAGAAAGCCCAGTAAAAAAGCGATGACAAAACATAATATTGAGCTCAGCGTATAAGCCGAAACGACATAAATTTCGCCGTTGATGTCAAAATTGAAAATGCGTTTTTCGAATAAGTACTGATAAAATAGAAAAAAGAAAAGCCAACTGGATACTAAATTAGCGCCCCCACAGGCCGCATAATAAAAGGTTTGCTTGTCAAAAAAACGCGCAAATAAGGGGTGAAAAAGGTCGAGAAAGCGGCGGATTAGTTGTCCCATTTGATTTGATAGCCCGTGTGTTTTCTAATATTAAGTACCCATAAGTTATCGAGATAGAGGTACTGTCCTCTGATGCCCGTTAGTTGTCCTGTGATACGCGGTTGTTGGTCTAAAGATAGCGATTTAACTTGAGTAGGGTAGGCTGCTACTGGGTAGTTGAACTCCCATATGTTTTCATCGTCGGTCCAGTATTGCGTCAGGTCGGCAGGGAGCGTTTCCTCGAGTTCCCATTTTTGTGCGCTGAGTTCAGGGCCATCGTAGGGTAAGTTCTTGAGCATACTTTGCCAGTTGGTTTTATCCGAGAATTGAGCTTTCAAGGCAACTTCTAAAACCCCAGCCAAATAGCGATTCGGAACTTCTGCAAGTACGATTGCTGCCGCTGCTCCCTGGTCTATCCAGCGCGTCGGCATTTGTGTTTTGCGCGTGATGCCCACCTTGAGTTGATCTGTTTGCGCTAAATAAACCAAATGGGGCTGGTTGTGGTGTTTTTCTTCGTAGATGGGGTCTCGTCCAAGCCCAAGATGCGCCTGACAAAGCTCTGGATGCAGAATGCAGGGGCTGGCTGCAGCAGCTGTGGAGAAACAATTAAAACAAAAGCCTTCTCCAAAAGATTTTTTGATTTTCTTTTGACACTCCTGACAGAATATAGCGCCAGTGAATTCAAAAGTAAGGGTATTTCCAATCCATGCATTTAAATTGATTTGCTGCGTGCCATCGCCCAACCAATATTGTACCTGCTCATCTTGAGCAGATTTCATTTTTTGGAGTAAAAATTCCATTATTCGGGCAAAATATTCATTTTGTCGGCAAAATGGTAGCAGTAGTCGCGGAGGTCTTCACAGATGAGGTGTTCGCCAGTTGCTTTCTCAAAGGTGTCTGCCATAGTGAGCAGTGTTTGGTGAAAAAACTGTTTCATTTCATCGATGGTGAGGTCTTTGGTCCAGAGATCGATTTTCATCGTGTTTTTAGCTTTCGGGTCCCAAATGGAGAGCAGAAAAGCAGCTGCTTCGGCATTTTCTATTTGGCCATCGCTTGCAGACCATAGCATGCGCAAAGGTAATTGGTTGGCATTGAGGCCAACTTGAATGTTGATTTCAGAGGTTTTGACGATTTGATCACTCATTGGGGTACTTCGTATTTTTTAAGGATTTGATGATAAGGTAGTTGGAGTAGAGCGGGAATACTAGGTTCGTTGGCTTCTATGTATTGCTTGACAATTCGGTAGCCCAAAAAACGTCCCATGCGGTCTGGGCTTTCTTGCGGTAAACCAATGGTGTAGGGGCCTTCGTTCAATAAATTCATGTTGAGTTCTTGGTCTGTTTTGAAGAGGCATTGCTGATCGACAAGGTATTCCCAAAATCCGCGTTCTGCTTTGAGTGCCCATTGGAAATCTTGTTCGGAATACCGAAGGTGGCGGTGCATGTCAACCTCTGGGCAGATGATTTCGAGCAAGGCCAGGAGTTTGCCCCAGCGGATCATTTCACTGGCTAAATTTTCATCAGTGGTTTTAAGCATGTTGGTGCTGAGCCAACTTAACAGCGCATCTGAGGTGGCGTATTCTGGCGCCATGCCTTCTTTGATCCATTCATAGAATTGTTGTGGCGGGAGCGCACTGATCACAGGATGTGTGGCGCCCAAATAGCGCTCTTGTCCGAGAACGATGCCTTTTTTAGAGGCGTATGCACTTGCTGCAAATTGCGTGTAACTGAAGTAAATATGTTTGGCTATGGGGGCTTTTGGCGCAAGAAAGTGCAGGCGTTTGAGCCCGGCTTCTATTTCGCGAAAGGTTTGGAGTCGCCATTTTTCTTGCTTGTCCAAGGCCTGACTAACTTGTATATTAAAAGGATGTGCGTAAAGTCGCTTGAGGCCATTGAGAAAAGCGGTGTCGGTTTGTGTTGAGACTTGCAGCGCGTATGGAAAACTGAACTGAGAGAGGTCGAAATCTGTTTGGAGGAGCGCTTTGATTTGACGAAGGCGTTGGTTGTCGTGGGCGTAACGAAAGGCGGAGTCGAGGTTGTTGTACTGAACAGAAAGCTTGACGTTGTCTACATCTACTTGATAAGGGTCTGATTGACATGAAAAAAGACCGATGAGCAGGAGTAGTGGACTGAGCTTGCGTATCATGAATATTGTTATTTTTGTTCAAAATTAACATTAATCAGACAACATGAAATCACTGCGTTTTCAACTCCTTGTTTTTTCGGCACTCTTGCTTGCAAAAAACAACTTTACATGGGCTCAGGCTGTCTCCGAAAAAAAACTTCAGGGTGGCGTCACCGGCTCAGTGGGCCTCAACTTTCCCAAAATGGGTACCAATCTGTTGGGTAGCGCAACCGGATTCTCATCCTCCTTTGGTGTGAGCTTCACGAAAGCTTCCAAAGAATCGCAAAACATCGCCCTCACAGGTGGCCTAGAGTTCGATATCGATCGCATCAACTACAAAGTCACTGGCGAAGATGTATTTTACCGCTTCACCGACAAGGTCATCAAGCCACAAGGCGAGACCGTAGCCAGCGATTTATACTTCAACCTCGATGAAAGAATTTACGAGCCACTTTATTTAGCGCTTCCGATAGGCCTGACTTTCAGAACCGATTTTATTGGAGACTACCGCGCGCTCTTTCGCTTTGGCTTGCGCAATCGCTTTTTATTGACCAATACCGTAGATGATAAAGGCAGCATCGTAACCGCTCCGGGCGGTGCAGTAGACCTCAATGAAAACATCGGCATGAAGGCGTCCAATGACCTCTTTTTTTACAACGCTAATTTGGGCCTAAGTGCTGGTGTCGAGTGGAATTTTTCAGGCTCGACCTGCCTCGTTGCAGAAATCGGTTATAACTATGGCTTTATGCCTTTGCACCTCACTAGAAAAGAAGAGAATTTTACGCTTTTCACCTACGATCAAACTTCTCAAACAGCCACTTATTTTAGGAACCAAGCTACCCTGAACCAACTCCATCTCAAGCTCACTTTGTTATTTTGACATGCACGCACTCGCGCAACATATTGTCGATTGGTTGTCTGCATACAGGCAAAACGCGCGCTCCGAGGGTTTTGTGGTCGGTATTTCTGGCGGCATTGACTCTGCCTTGACCTCCACACTTTGCGCACTCACAGGCGCCCCAACAATTTGCATCACCATGCCCATTAAGCAAACCAAAGCTGAGTTTGATCGCGCGGGCGAACACATGCAAGATTTAAAAATGCGTTTTGCAAACGTAAGTACCCAAACCATAGATTTAACGCCTTCTTTTGAAACCCTCGAAAAAGCTTTGCCATTAGATTCTTTATCGCATCCGCTGGCCATGGCCAATACGCGTGCGCGCCTCCGCATGGCCACGCTTTATGCGGTAGCACAGGCCAATAACTGTTTGGTGGCGGGTACTGGCAACAAAGTGGAAGATTTTGGCGTGGGTTTTTACACCAAATACGGCGATGGCGGTGTTGACATCAGTCCCATTGCAGATCTTTTTAAAACTGAAGTTTTTGCATTGTCAAAAGCCCTGAATATTGTTACTTCTATCCAAAATGCAGCCCCTACAGATGGCTTATGGGAAGATGGTCGCTCCGACGAAGATCAAATAGGAGCGAGCTACCCAGAATTAGAATGGGCCATGCAATTTGATGGAGATACAACCGTTCTCAATGCCCGACAACAAGAGGTCTTGTCAATTTATAACAAATACCACAAGGCCAACCTACACAAAATGCAACCCATTCCGGTATGTAAAGTACCTGACCAACTCAAAGCGCTCCTTTCAAAATGACGAAAAACGCCATTTTACTTTTATTGCTGTTTTTTTCAACTTTTGTACTTTCTCAAAGAAATACGCAAAAAGGATTGGCCGCGTTGCAAGCACACAACTACGGCATTGCAGCCAGTTATTTTCAAAAAGACCTTACGAAATCTCCAATAGCTGCAAGCTTTGGATGGGCAACGTATTATCAAACAACGCTGTTTTACCAAGCAGATAGCGCTTTCTCTTATCTTTCTCAATTGGAGAAGCAACTCAAAACCTGCGATTCCGCGGCTCGTCAAAAGCTACAAGCAGACCTGAGTTTTTCAGATACAACAATAGCAGCTCTTTTTACCAGGCTCGCTCTGCGAGAGTTTCAAGCTACGATGAGCAGTGCCAATCTCGAGGATTTTGAAAAGTTCATGCTGCGCTACGGTCAAAGATTTCCTGCTTTGCAAGCCGAAGCTGCTCAAAAACGCGATGCGTTGGCTTTTGAATTAGCCGTTAATGCACACACCTCCATCGCCCTTGCCGAATTTCTGAGCAATTATCCAGCGGCAAACCAGCAAAAAGAAGCACAAAAACTGCTTGATCAGCTCTTGTATCAAGAGCGCACGCAAGCCAATACAGAAGAGGCGCTATCCAGTTTCATAACAAGCTTCCCCGAGAGTCCTTACCTCAACGAGGCATGGGGGCGCCTTTATGCCAAATATGCACAAAATGAAACCATAGTTTCCTTTTCAGCTTTCATCAACACTTATCCTCAGGCTCCTCAAGTCGAGTATGCTTGGCGCAGGATCTACCAACTTTATATGCAACCCTACAGCGTTGAAAAAATTGCGCAGTTCAAAGAAGATTTTCCATCTTATCCTTTTCTAGCCGACCTAGCCCAAGATGGTGAGTTGTTAACAAAGCAACTCTATCCGTTTTTGCAAGCAGGTGCTTATGGCTACATGGACTCCGACGGGCAAGTTCGTATTGCAGCCCAATACGAAGCAGCGAGTCCGTTTTACGATGGTTTGTCGATTGTCGCCAAAAACAATTTCTATGGCCTGATCAACAAGAAAAACGAAGCGATTACCCCATTGCGTTTCATCGACATCTCAGCCAATGCAAATGGTTTCGTGCTCGAAGATAGCGCGGGTTTTTACATGGCCGACTCCCGCGGGAAGCTCTTGCAAAAAGAGCCGCTCCAATGGGAAGAGCTGCAGCAAACCATGGGCGCATTAGATTGGCAGCAAGATTCGGAACAAAAGCCATATATGTCTCCATACGAGCGTCTTGAGCGCAACGGAAAAGTGGGTATCAATAAATTGGGCAAAGTCATTTTGCCAGCCAAATACGACGAAGTCATTGCCATCAAAGGCGCGGCGTTTTTGATCGCCAAACAAGGAAAGGTTTTGCATTATTTTGACACGACAGGTAAGCGCTTGGAACTAAATGGTTTGGAATGGTTTTTGTCTGCACCTGAGCTGGCACCTTTTTCTACAGCGGGCTATGCTGTTTTCTCAAAAGCTGCCAAATTAGGCCTCATGGACACAAAAGGAAAGGTATTGATCAAGAATAGTTACGACGGTGCTCAGGCTGTCTTTGGTGGTTTGTGGCCCGTGCAGCAAAAAGGCAAGTGGGGCCTGATTACTTTAGATTCAAAAGTGCTTTTGCCTATAGAGCAGCAGAAAATTCTGCCTTTTGCGCCCTTCGGCTTTCTCGTCGAAAAAGAAAGTGGCTTGGGTTTAATTGACACGACCGGCAAGTGGTTGCTCCAACCTGAATTCAATACCATTAAATTGCTTGAGTCCACGTATTTTTTGGTTGAAAACTCAAGTGGTTTGGGGCTATATAGCGCTCGTGGCGAGCTATTGCTACCCTGTGCTTATCAACGCATTGTTCGTTTTGATCCCGATACCTTCCAGTTGACAACTTCTGAAGGTTTGCTTTATTATCTCGTTTCCGAACAAAAAACAATTGGACTCAAACCATGAATCCGAGGCAACTCCATTCAGAGCATTACCTCAAGGCGCTTATTGTAGTGCTAAGTATGTATGTGGGTTCTTTTGTTTACCTTGAGCTAACCACTGTTAAAAAAGAGGAGCTCCTCTCAGACGAAGGGCTCTATGAAATTGCACTAGAGGAAATCACGCCAGAAGAAAAAGAAGAACTCCGCGAACAAATGGAAATGCAGCAGCAAAACACTGATTTGCGCAGTGTGGCCCGAGATGTCAACGACACCCGTCCGGCATCTTATGACAATTGGTCTGCACAAACGGGAGCTTCAAGTCAGGGCGATCCAGAACAGGCTGCCCGAGACTATGAAGCGGAGGTTTTTGCCCAAACAGGCGGTGCCGCAGCTAGGGAGCGGATCATTCAAGAAAGCAATAAGCGCATTACCCAGCTCAAGCAGCAAGGTCAAACGCCACAAACCACAAATACAACAGGTTCGGCGCAACCCAATCAATATGCCGGTGCCGTTATGGTAGATTTCAGTGTCTCGAAGCGAACAGCATTCGAAGGCAACACTTGGTATGTGAGAAATCCGGGTTATACCTGTGGATTCAATGCTGCGGGCTTGGTTCATGTGCAAATAGAGGTTAATGCTGCAGGAAAAGTGTCGGTAGCCACCTATATCGCTGCTAAAAGTAAAAATGCCAGTGCATGCATGATCGAGCAAGCTTTGAAATACGCCAAATTATCGCGCTTCAGCCCCGGTGAGGGCAGTGCCACAGGTTGGATATCCTATAAATTTGAAGCCCAATAATTTGTTGAGAAATAATTGATTAAAAAATAACCATCATTTTGATGAGATATTGATTATTTTGTTTACTTTTGAGCAAACAACACCCGCTATGCATATTGCTCAAAATCTCAAGTTTTTACGCAAAAGAAAAGGCAAATCTCAAGAAGAAATGGCCCAAGCTTTGGGGCTCAATCGCTCGACCTACAGCGGCTACGAAAATGAAGTCGCGCAACCCAGTTTAGAGCTGCTTTTGCAATTAGCGCATTCTGAAAACATTCCTTTAGAAGCGCTTTTGTCTCAGCAATTAGCGCAGCTTTCCAATACAGAATTAGAGCTCCTAGTGGGTTCTTGGCGCAAAGAGGCGAGTGGGCAGCACCTGCGTGTCCTCACCACAGTTGTCAATACCCAAAACGAAGAAGAAATCGAGCTCATTTCCGAAAAGGTGAGCGCTGGTTACACCAGCGGCTACGCAGACCCAAGTTATCTTCAAGAGCTGCCTACGCTGCGCTTGCCATTTTTGTCCAAAGACCGCAAATACCGTGCATTTCCCATTGCCGGAGACTCCATGCCTCCTGTTGTGCACGGTTCCTACGTCGTAGGTGAGTTTGTTCAAGACTGGTTGCGTTTGCCCAATAACACACCATGTGTGGTTGTCACCAAAGAAGACGGCATCGTGTTCAAATACGTGCAAAATCTCCTTCAAGACCAACAAATATTGCGCCTGAGCTCTACCAATCCTTTGTATCAGCCTTTTGATGTTCCTGTTGCTGAAGTACTTGAAGTTTGGCGTTTTGTCTCCTACATCTCCAAAGAGTTGCCCGATATCCAACTCGATTATACCGCGCTCGGAAGCCAACTACGCGCCATGCAAGCAGACCTCCAGAAAGCCTTGCGCAGTCAGAATAAATAGCGCTTATCTGCACTTTTTTTTGTAAATTTGCAGTTCATTTTTAAGTTCTATGTCTATCCAAGTTACTTTTCCGGACGGCAACATTCGTACGTTTGACGCCGGAACAACCGCCATGCAAGTGGCTCAATCCATTTCAGAAGGCTTGGCACGCAACGTGCTTGCCGCTCGCATCGACGATCAAATCAAAGATGCCAGCACGCCTCTCACTCAAAATTGCAGTCTTCAACTCCTTACATGGTCAGATGCCGATGGCAAATCTACCATGTGGCACTCCTCTGCGCACCTTATGGCCGAGGCACTTGAGTTTTATTACCCAGGCATCAAATTGGCCATTGGCCCGCCAGTAGCCAACGGCTTCTACTACGACGTAGACCTCATGGAGCACAGCATCTCCGAAAAAGACCTCGAGAAAATCGAGCAAAAAATGAAAGAACTGGCCAAGCTCAAAAATCCGTTTGTACGTCAAGATATCTCCAAGGCAGACGCCATCGCTTATTTCGAGCAGAAGCAAGATCCCTATAAACTTGAATTGCTTGCAGACCTACCAGACGGCAGCATCACCTTCTATACCCAAGGTAACTTTACTGATCTTTGCCGTGGCCCGCACATCCCAGACACCGGCTTCATTAAGGCCGTTAAGTTAACTGCTATTGCCGGTGCCTACTGGCGAGGTGACGAAAAAAACAAACAATTGACCCGTATTTACGGCATTACCTTTCCCAAGCAAGCAGAGCTTACCGAATACCTCGAAAGAGTAGAAGAAGCCAAGCGCCGCGACCACCGCAAATTGGGTAAAGAACTCGAATTATTTACGTTCAGCCAGAAAGTAGGGCAGGGTTTGCCGCTTTGGTTGCCCAAAGGTGCTGCGCTGCGCGAGCGCCTGGAAAACTTCCTGAAAAAAGCCCAAAGAAAAGCGGGTTACCAACAAGTGATTACCCCGCACATCGGCAACAAAGAGCTGTACGTTACCTCTGGCCACTATGAAAAATACGGTGCCGATTCCTTTCAGCCCATTCGCACCCCAGATCCCAACGAGGAATTCTACCTCAAGCCAATGAACTGCCCGCATCACTGCGAGATTTTCAAGAGCAAGCCGCGTTCATACAAAGACTTACCTGCTCGCTTTGCAGAGTTCGGTACGGTGTATCGCTATGAGCAGTCAGGAGAACTACACGGCCTCACCAGAGTACGCGGCTTTACCCAAGACGACGCACACATTTTCTGTACCCAAGACCAGGTAAAAGAAGAATTCAAAAATGTCATCGACATCGTGCTTTACGTACTCAAAACCCTCAAGTTTGAGAACTTCAAAGCGCAAATTTCGCTGCGCGACAAAGTCAACAGGGCCAAATACATCGGTTCCGAAGAAAACTGGCAACGCGCAGAGCAAGCCATCATCGAGGCCGCTGCCGAAAAAGAACTCCCGACAGTCGTCGAATATGGCGAAGCAGCTTTTTATGGTCCAAAGCTCGATTTCATGGTTCAAGATGCCCTTGGTCGTGAATGGCAATTAGGGACAATTCAAGTAGACTACAACTTGCCTGAGCGTTTTGAGCTCGAATACATTGGCGCCGACAATCAAAAGCACCGTCCGGTCATGATCCACCGAGCGCCTTTCGGTTCTATGGAACGTTTTGTTGCGGTTTTACTCGAACATTGCGCCGGAGACTTTCCACTTTGGCTCTCTACAGAACAATTTATCATCTTGCCAATCTCCGATAAATACAACGACTACGCAGAAAAAGTTTTAGAATTCCTAAATAATTCCGATATTCGCGGACTTATTGACGATCGCAACGAGAAAATCGGCAAGAAAATTCGCGATGCAGAACTCAAAAAAGTACCTTTCATGCTCATCGTTGGTGAAAAAGAAGCCGAATCTAACTCAATTGCAGTCAGACAACGCGGCGTCGGAGACCACGGCAGCATGGACCTGAACAAATTTGCGGACTTGATTCAGGAAGTAATTTCCGCAGAACTGGCTTAAGTTGAACTAACCACTGAATGAGAAGAAACTCAAAACCATTTGTAAAAAGAGAAGAAGCAGCTCAGCACCGCATCAATGAAAAAATTTATGCGTCAGAGATCCGCCTTGTTATCGAAGGAGAAGAACCACAAGTAATGAGCGTTGCCAAAGGCATCGCCCTAGCTGAAGAACAAGACATGGATCTTGTTGAGATTTCTCCAAATGCAACGCCACCGGTTTGTAAAATCATGGACTACAAGAAGTTCATTTACAACCAGAAGCGCAAGCAAAAAGAACTGAAAGCCAAGCAAAGTAAAGTCATCTTAAAAGAAATCCGTTTTGGACCCAACACCGACGACCACGATTTCGCTTTTAAGTTGGCTCACGCAAAAAAATTCCTCGAAGAAGGTAGTAAGGTCAAGGCCTACGTTTTCTTCAAAGGAAGAACCATCGTGTTCAAGGACAGAGGAGAAATTTTATTGCTCAAATTTGCCCAAGAACTCGCTGACCTCGGCGTCGTAGAACAACTACCTAAGCTAGAAGGTAAAAAAATGATCTTAATGATCAACCCAAAAAAGAAATAAGAAGCTGATATAGAAGTTTAACTCAAAAAAAAGCAAGTCAAATGCCTAAAATGAAAACAAAATCCAGTGCAAAGAAGCGATTCACCATCACTGGAAGTGGCAAAATCAAGCGCAAGCATGCATTTAAGAGCCACATCTTGACCAAAAAGGCTACAAAACGTAAGCGCAATCTTACGCACGCCGGATTGGTTCACGATGCTGACCTCTCAAATGTCAAATTGCAATTGTGCATGAAATAGTCCCTTAACGGTTAATAAATTGTAGAACCCGGTACTGAGTTCCTGAAGTCTTCCTAGAAGCACTCCCTACCAAAAAATTTAGAAAATATGCCAAGATCAGTAAATCACGTCGCATCAAGAGCTCGCAGAAAGAACTTGATGAAATTGGCCAAAGGATACTTTGGTCGTCGTAAAAATGTTTGGACCGTCGCTAAAAATGCCATTGAAAAAGGGCTCGTTTACGCGTACTCCGGACGCAAGCAAAAGAAAAGAAACTACCGTTCACTCTGGATTACCCGTATCAACGCGGGAGCTCGCCAACACGGCATGAGCTATTCACAGTTTATGGGAGCCGTTCACAAAAGTGGTATCGAACTCAATCGCAAAGTACTTGCCGATTTAGCCATGAACCACCCAGAAGCTTTCAAAGCGGTTGTAGAAACGGTTAAGAAATAAGTTTGAATCCTATATCAGCTTAAAGCCATTAGTCTGCCGATTAATGGCTTTTTTTATTTGAAAATGATACGCATTGGCATTGTAGGTTTAGGTTATTTGGGCCGCATACACCTCCAGGTGTTGCAAGGTCTCTCTGCTGCCTTTCAATTGGTCGGTGTTCATGATCGCCACCCAGAAAAAGCCAAAGAAATACAGCAAATTTATCCAACAATTGCCGTTTTCGACGACTACGACAACTTGCTGGATGCAACAGATGCCATTGGCATTATTGCCAGTACGCCTTCACATTATGAATTGGCAAATTTAGCCTTGAGAAAAGGCAAGGCGGTGTTTATTGAAAAACCAATGTGTGCGACACTGCAAGAAGCGACAAATCTTCTTGGTGTACAAATTGAAACGAACGGTTTTGTCCAAGTTGGTCACGTCGAGCGCTTCAATCCTGCATGGCTTCAAGCAAGCAAACTATTGCAGCAACAGGCTATCCGCACTTTTCAAGCAAGCCGCTGTGCGCCCTTCCAATCAAGAGGCACAGATGTTTCGGTCGTCTTTGACCTCATGATCCACGACCTCGATATACTGCTGTCGCTGCATAACTCCGCCATTAAAAGCATGGTGGTTGAGGCGCGTTCCGAACAAAGTAGTTTTGCCGATTCCGTCGAGGTTCAACTGACTTTTGAAGATGGTTGTGTAGCTACATTAGCGGCGTCTCGCATAGCCACTGATAAACAACGAAGTTTGGCCATACAAACAGCAGCACTCAGCTTAGACATAGATTTGCTGCAGCAGCAGGTTCAAGTACAGAGAAGTGCGCATGCTGCGTTTGAACAAATAGCAGTGTTACCTGGAAATGCGCTGCAGTCACAATGGCAAGATTTTGCAAATTGTTTGCAGTCCGGTTTCTCACCTAAGGTAGGAGCTGTTCAAGGCCTGAGCGCGCTTGAGCTCGCCGAGCGCATAGAGCTGCTTGCCCAAGTTCAGTTACAACAAAAAAGTAACCATTCGATACAATAAAGATGCGTCTCTTTCGTTCCGTAAACATGGCATATCGCTACCTACTTTATTTAGGTCTTCTCTTGAGCGCCTGCGTCAAAAATAACCCAGACCCCGCTTGGCTCGAAGTGAACGAATGGGTTTTAGAAGCCAATTCAAGCTTGAATGGAGAAGAGGGCCAACTGACCCACAACCTCACTGATGCGTGGGTATATGTAGATGAACAACTCATCGGCGTATTTGAAGTGCCATTCAAAATCCCGATCCTAAAAGAAGGCGCTGCCAATATCCGCATCTACCCAACCATACGCGTCAATGGCATTTCTGCTACCAAAATGCGCAATGAACACCTTGTGCCCTTTGAACTCAATGGTGTTTTTGTCAAAAATCAAACGCTTACCGTTACGCCCGTCACGCACTACAAAGACAACGTCAATTTTTGGATTGAAGATTTCGAGGACATCAATATCAAACTCACCGATGATCCGAATACCTCCTCTGCTCACCTGACATTAGCCAATGATACCCTCAAGTGGTTCAATGGAAATTATTATGCGAAAGTCATGCTGAGCGCAACCGATTCTATATGGGTGGCCAATACCAACCAAGACCAACAACTCACTATTCCTAAAAATAAGCAAGCGATGCTTGAAATTGACTATTGCAATTCGGTGCCGTTTACCAATTATCTCTTGTTTGTCAATGCCAATGGCGTGACCGAAAATGCCATGGTGACCATGAACAAAAGTCCGCTGAATGCCCTGCGATGGAAGAAAATATACATTTTACTGAGCGAAGTGATCACGGCTGGGCCTAATAATACCAATTATATTCAGGCTTTTCGCGCCTTTCACGATACGGCCATCTCTAGTAATTTCATCCTGATTGATAACATCAAAGTCGTTTATTTTTGATGAAAGATCGGTTTTGGATAGCGTTCTTGGTCTGTATAGATTTACTCACTGCCAGCAGCTCTTGGGGTTTGTTCTTTTATATTCGTCAGGTACACATCGAAGCAAAACCTTTTCACGCTGACCAGAATTTTTGGCTCGGCGTTCTTATACTGCCTTTTTTCTGGTTGTTATTTTATCTTTTTCAGGGTACCTACCACGAAATCAGGCGCCTTTTCCGTCTGAAGGTCCTGAATTTGAGCCTTGCTGCCTCGTTCTTCGGAACAATTGTGTTGTTCTTTACACTCCTTTTAGATGACCAAGTACGCTCGTATCAGAATTTTTATCAGCTCACCATTTGGCTCTTTATGATCCATTTTGGTCTCACCTCATTTGGAAGGGTGCTATTTACCACGCTTTTGATCCGTTACATCAAAGCTGCTGGCCACGGCTTTAAAACTTTGATCATCGGAGGTAATGAACGCGCAATAGAAATCTATCAAGAGTTGCTTGCTGCTCCCAACATGATCAATCATTTTGTAGGATTCATTCAAGTGAATGGCCGAGACAACTTGCTTTCTCCACAGCTTTCACATCTCGGTAAACTTCCAGATTTAGAGGAAGTTTTAGAAGCTCACAAAGTAGAAGAAGTGATTATTGCCATTGAGAGTTCAGACCACGACCGCTTGCAATCTATCATTGCACGTATCGATAACGGCAAGATCCGCATTCGCATTCTACCGGATATGTATAGCATTTTAGCGGGTTCTGTGGACATGACCAATATTTACGGCGCACTGTTGATCGAAATCAATCCGGATGTCATGCCTTATTGGCAAAGAGCTGTAAAGCGACTCATGGATATTTTGTTTTCCTTTTTTGCACTCATTTGCCTCATTCCGTTCTTTATTTTCTCTGCAATAGCCGTCAAACTTTCCTCCTTGGGACCGATCTTCTTTTTGCAGGACCGGGTAGGACGCGATGGAAAGTGCTTTAAAATCATCAAATTCCGCACGATGTATACCGATGCAGAAAAGGCTGGTCCACAACTATCCTCCGAAGGTGATCCGCGCATTACGCCGATAGGGCGCTTCATGCGCAAAACAAGATTAGATGAATTTCCGCAGTTTTTGAATGTGCTTTTAGGGCAAATGTCCTTAGTGGGGCCCCGCCCGGAGCGCCAATTTTATATTGATCAAATTGTAGAGATTGAACCGCAATACATGCATCTCACGCGCGTTCGCCCTGGTATTACATCATGGGGGCAAGTCAAGTACGGTTATGCCGAAAATGTGGAGCAAATGTTGCAGCGCATGAAATTCGACCTGATTTACATGAAAAATCGCAGCTTGGCCCTCGATCTTAAAATCATGTTTTATACCGTCATTATTGTATTTAAGGCGCAAGGCAAATAAGTTTGTCGCATTGAAATAAAATAGCTATCTTTGCACCCTTAATTCACTTATTTATAAACCTGGGTTTCGTACCCAAAACTGTAAAGTACAATGGCAACACGCATTCGTCTTCAAAGACACGGTAAAAAAGGCAAACCATTTTTTCACTTGGTAGCTGCTGACAGCCGTGCAAAACGCGATGGTAAATTCATCGAAAAACTCGGAACTTACAACCCAACTGCTAACCCTGCTGTCATCGACATCAATTTTGATGCGACCCTTGCTTGGGTTCAGACTGGTGCAGAAATGTCCGATACTGCTCGTGCTATTCTATCTTACAAAGGAGTATTGTACAAAAATCACTTGCTAAACGGCGTGAAAAAAGGTGCACTTACTGCTGAGCAAGTAGAAGAGCGTTTCAATCAATGGTTGGCGAGTAAAGAAGCTAAAATCGAAGGTAAAATTTCAGGTTTGGCTAAAAACGCAGAAAAACAAAAAGCAGATCGCATGGCAGCTGAAGTAGCAGCCAATGCTGCAAAAGCAGCCGCTGTTGAAGCTAAAAACACACCAGAAGTAGAAGAAGTAGTTGCTGAAGAAGCACCTGCAACTGAAGAGGTAGTTGCCGAAGAAGCTCCTGCAACTGAAGAAGTAGTTGCCGAAGAAGCTCCTG
>ENA-UPXF01000429-UPXF01000429.1-marine-metagenome-genome-assembly--contig:-NODE-429-length-18808-cov-9.117048_pt1 | contig 18808 bp, 20 predicted proteins | sample MGYA00238177_ERZ767431 | MGnify/ENA primary metagenome ERZ767431 (study PRJEB28953, sample SAMN06266262) | marine metagenome | isolation source: Columbia River Estuary | place: USA:Columbia River Estuary... | reverse complement strand
CCAATTGTTTGACCCCATTTAAATTTCTCCAGCAACAAAAAAGCCCGCATCAGCGGGCTTTTTCTATGGCGTCAAGCTGAATTACTTCAGTTTGATTTCCTTGTACTCAACGTGCTTGCGAGCTTTTGGGTCGAACTTCATGATCGACATTTTCTCGGGCATTGTTTTCTTGTTCTTGCTGGTCGTGTAAAAGTGACCAGTGCCAGCTGTAGATTCCAGCTTGATTTTTTCGCGTCCGCCTTTGCTTGCCATGATGGTGCTCCTGTAGGGGGTTTAAGCTTGACCGCGTTCGCGCAAGTCTGCGAGAACAGCATCAATGCCATTTTTGTCGATCAGGCGCAAAGCGGCGCTGGAAACGCGCAGGCGCACCCAACGGTTTTCGCTCTCAACCCAGAAACGGCGATATTGCAGGTTCGGCAGGAACCGGCGCTTGGTTTTGTTGTTGGCGTGGGAAACATTGTTTCCGACCATGGGGCCTTTGCCCGTTACGTCGCAGACGCGTGCCATGTGGACACTCCGATACTTTTATAAACAGCTGGTGCCAGATGAGTTTTGCGAAATCAACAAAGGCTTGCATGGATGCAAGTGAAGTGTCGTTTGCAAAACTTAAGGCGGTCCAGCCTCACCTCGCCAGAAGGGTGGCGGTAACCCATTTTTGTGGGTCCCCCATAGGGAGTACTCAGCAAAGCCTTGGATTATAGCCAGCTTTTTGGGTCAGATCCAAGCAAAAAGAGCTAAAAAATGCCCCAAGGGCTGGCAACCAGCCCTTGGCGTGTTGCAAATCCACCCCAAGATACGGGGTGTCAGGCGCCTTCTTGCTCCAAAAAGCGCTGGGCATCTAAGGCGGCCATACAGCCTGTTCCCGCACTGGTAATGGCCTGACGGTAGACGTGATCTTGGACATCGCCCGCTGCAAAAACCCCAGGGACGCTGGTCATGGTGGCAAAGCCTTTCAGCCCGCTTTGGGTCACGATGTAACCGTTTTCCATTTGCAATTGGTTTTGAAAAATATCGGTATTGGGTGAATGACCAATGGCAATGAAGCAACCTTTGAGTTCCAAATCTTGCAAAGAGCCATCTTTGGTTGACTTCAAGCGAACGCCGGTGACGCCTGTGTTGTCGCCCAAAACCTCCTCTAAAGTTTGGAAAGTTTGCAAAACAATTTTGCCAGCCGCCACTTTGTCCATCAATTTGTCGACCAAGATGGGCTCGGCTTTGAATTTGTCGCGGCGGTGAATGAGGTACACCTTGCTGGCAATGTTGGACAAGTACAAAGCTTCTTCAACAGCCGTATTGCCGCCGCCCACCACGCAGCACACTTGCTCTTTGTAAAAGAAACCATCGCAGGTGGCGCAGCCCGAAACGCCGCGGCCCATGAAAGCCGTTTCAGAGTCAATGCCAAGGTATTTGGCGGATGCGCCCGTTGCAATGATCAAGGAATCGCAGGTGTAAACACCGCTGTCACCCGTCAAAGTAAAGGGTCGTTTGCTGAAATCAACCTTGTTGATGTGGTCAAACACAATTTGCGTATTGAAGCGCTCGGCATGCTCCAAAAAGCGTTGCATCAGGTCGGGGCCTTGCACGCCATGCACGTCGGCAGGCCAGTTGTCCACCTCGGTGGTGGTCATCAGTTGGCCGCCTTGGGCAATGCCTGTAATCAGCAATGGCTTGAGGTTGGCGCGGGCCGCATAAACGGCTGCTGTGTAGCCGGCAGGGCCTGATCCCAGAATTAAAACTTGGGCATGTTGGGTGGGGAGGGTGTTGGACATGATGGGTGATCTGGCAGGATTCGGGTAAACGCTAAAGCCCCATTGTAGAAGCTTGTGAAACACCTGTTTGGGGAGGTCTATCGGGTAAGCTTGAGGGTCAGACCATGACCTATTCACTTCGCACCCTTACCAATCCAACCGGCAGCCCCGAAGCAGACTCACCCAGAGTGCTCAACGAGGGCGTTGGCTTGATGCGCTTCACTCAGGAAATCGTTCTTTTCCTGGGTGCTGCTGTCCTGATTTTATTGGCCTTGGCCATGTTCAGTTTCAGTCCCAAAGATCCATCTTGGTCGGGTTCAGGCTTGGGCGGCGGCGTGCTGAACTGGATGGGTGTGGTCGGTGCTTGGTTGGCTGATGGCATGTATTTTTGCTTTGGCTATTCTGCGTGGTGGTTGGTTGCCATCTTGGGTCGCGTGTGGCTGAATGCTTGGGCCGAATGGCTCAGAACGGACGAAACCGCGTCCAAGGCATCCGACAAGGACACTGAATCGAACTGGAAAACCCGTTTGATTTTTTGGATTGGTTTGTTTGTTCTGATGTCATCTAGCAGTGCGCTCGAATGGGCGCGACTGACACGTTGGGATGCCATGCTGCCTGGTACCAGTGGTGGCGCCTTAGGTTATGCCGTCGGACATTTTTCTTTGAAATGGTTGGGCTTCAATGGCTCAAGCTTGCTTGAAGTTGTGTGCCTCGCTCTGGGGATGGGATGGGCCTTTGGATTTTCTTGGGGTCAAGTGTGTGAAGCATTGGGTGGCAAGATCGACGGCTTGATGCAATCGCGTCAAGTCAAGCGTGAAATGGAAGAAGACTTGGCCATGGGCCAGCAAGCTTTGCGCGAACGCGAACAGCTTCAATCCAAATTGCCTGCAGAACCTCAACTGCACCCCTTCGGAAACGAGTTTGAAGAGAAGCCTTTGTTTGCAGCGGCAGGCGTGTCTGCGCCAGTCTTCGCTGAGCCTGTTGCACCCATGGTCATTGAATCTCCCGTGACTGCCGTCCCACGCAGCGAGCGTGTGGTGAAAGAGCGCCAGAAGCCTTTGTTCAATGAATTGCCTGACAGCAAATTGCCGCAAGTTGATTTGCTCGACAGTTTGACCTTGCGCCAAGAGAGCGTCGCGGCAGAAACGCTTGAGATGACCAGCCGCATGATTGAAAAACGCCTCAAAGATTTTGGCGTTGAAGTGCGTGTGGTGGCTGCAGCACCCGGCCCTGTTATCACGCGTTATGAAATCGAACCTGCAACAGGTGTCAAAGGATCGCAAGTGGTCAACTTGGCCAAAGACTTGGCAAGATCACTCAGCCTCATATCCATTCGTGTGGTGGAAACCATTCCTGGCAAAAACTACATGGCCTTGGAATTGCCCAATGCCAAACGCCAATCCATCAAGCTCAGCGAAATTTTAGGATCGCAGGTTTACAACGAAGCCAAGTCCATGCTCACCATGGGCTTGGGCAAAGACATTGTGGGCAATCCGGTGGTGGTAGATCTGGCCAAAATGCCTCACGTTTTGGTGGCGGGTACCACAGGCTCTGGTAAGTCAGTGGGCATCAATGCCATGATTTTGTCTTTGCTTTACAAAGCCGAAGCGCGTGATGTTCGCCTGCTCATGATCGACCCCAAAATGTTGGAGATGTCGGTGTACGAAGGTATTCCACACTTGTTGGCGCCCGTGGTGACCGACATGCGGCAAGCCGCGCATGGCCTTAATTGGTGTGTGGGCGAAATGGAGCGCCGCTACAAGCTCATGAGCAAAATGGGCGTTCGCAACTTGGCGGGTTACAACACCAAAATCGACGATGCAACTGAGCGCGAAGAATTTATTTTGAATCCCTTTAGCCTCACGCCTGATGATCCAGAACCACTGAAGCGCTTGCCGCACATCGTGGTGGTGATTGATGAGTTGGCCGACCTCATGATGGTGGTGGGTAAAAAAATTGAAGAGCTCATTGCACGTTTGGCACAAAAGGCGCGGGCCGCTGGCATTCACTTGATCTTGGCCACACAGCGTCCCAGTGTCGATGTGATCACAGGCTTGATCAAAGCCAATATCCCCACACGCATAGCCTTCCAAGTCTCTAGCAAAATTGACAGCCGAACCATCCTTGATCAAATGGGCGCAGAGGCTTTGCTGGGCATGGGTGACATGCTCTACATGCCTTCTGGCACTGGCTTTCCCATCCGTGTTCACGGCGCTTTTGTGAGTGACGAAGAAGTTCACCGCGTGGTGAGCTATTTGAAAACGCAAGGCGAGCCCGATTACATCGAGGGCGTGCTGGAAGGCGGCACCACCGATGGTGAAGACACGGGCTACGGCGACAGTGCGGATGCTGAAAAAGACCCCATGTACGATCAAGCCGTTGAAGTGGTTTTGAAAAATCGCAAGGCCAGTATTTCTTTGGTGCAACGTCACTTGAAGATTGGCTACAACCGCGCCGCGCGTTTGGTGGAAGAGATGGAAAAGGCGGGCTTGGTCAGTTCTATGAGCAGCAACGGGCAGCGCGAAATTTTGGTCCCAGCGCGCGCTGAATAAACGGCCTCTTTCAGACTGTCTTATTTAGATGAAAGCCAAACTCTATCTGCTCGGGCTGTTCATGGTTTGGCTGGGTGTTGTGCCAAATTCTTGGGCCCAAAGTTCGCCCGATGCCATCGAGTCTTTGAGTCAATTTTTGAAATTCACCAACAGTGGACGTGCCCAGTTTTCTCAGGTTGTGACGGGGCCATCTAAAGCCGAACAAGCACCTCGCAGAAAAACGTCCTCGGGTACTTTTGAATTTCAAAGGCCTCAGCAATTTCGATTTGCCTATCAAAAACCATTTGTACAAGCCATGGTGTCCGATGGTCAGTGGTTGTGGCTTTTTGACGCCGACTTGAACCAAGTCACCATGCGCAAACAAAACCAATTGCTGGGCCAAACGCCTGCAGCGTTTATTGCCTCGTCTGGCGATTTGAAAGCGCTGCAAGCTGAATTCAATTTGAAAGCAGAGCCAGATTCAGAAGGTTTGCAATGGGTCAAAGCTACGCCTAAACAGTCGGATGGCGCCGTCCAAGTCATCCGAGTGGGCTTGAAGCTGGGTGCGGCCGGGGCCAGCACAGCCGCCAATGTGCCTGTGCTGACGGTCTTGGAAATTGTGGATGGCTTAGGTCAAACATCGCGTTTGAATTTTCAGAATTTTGAAGCCAATGTGAAGTTCTTGCCAGAGACTTTTCAGTTCAAAGCACCTGCGGGCGTGCAGGTTATTCGGCCATGAACGCCAGCGTTCATTTACAGCAGCCTTTGGCAGAGCGCTTGCGTCCCCAGCATTTGGGCGAGGTCATTGGTCAGCAACATCTGATTGGTGAGGGTTTGGCCCTTCGCTTGGCATTTGAATCTGGCCAGCCTCACAGTTGCATACTGTGGGGTCCGCCGGGCGTCGGCAAAACCACCATTGCACGTCTCATGGCCGATGCATTTGACGCGCAATTTATCAGCATCAGTGCGGTGCTGGGGGGTGTCAAAGACATTCGGGAAGCAGTCGAAAAAGCAGAGGCCGCCTTGAAGGGGTTGCAGCCGCAGAGAACCATTGTGTTTGTAGACGAAGTTCATCGTTTCAATAAAAGCCAGCAAGACGCGTTCTTGCCGCATGTTGAAAGTGGCTTGTTCATTTTCATTGGCGCCACTACCGAGAACCCCTCCTTTGAGGTCAACTCTGCATTGCTTTCTAGAGCGGCTGTCTATGTTCTGCAAGCCCTCAACGAAGAAGATTTGAAACTCATTGTGAAACGCGCGCATGCCATTGGCGCGGTGCCTCCATTGGCAGCAGATGCAGAGCAGCGACTGATTGCTTATGCCGATGGCGATGCGCGTCGTTTGCTCAACACCCTTGAAACTTTGGCTGTCGCAGCAAAAACAGAGAAGCTAGAAGCTATTTCAGATGCATGGCTGATGAAAGTTTTGGGCGAACGCATGCGTCGATACGACAAAGGCGGTGAGCAGTTTTACGACACCATCAGTGCGCTGCACAAATCTGTCAGGGGCTCAGACCCAGACGCTGCGCTTTACTGGTTCACGCGCATGTTGGATGGCGGTGCAGACCCGAGCTACATGGCCAGACGCCTCATTCGCATGGCCGCAGAGGACATTGGCTTGGCCGATCCGCGCGCCCTTCGCTTGGCGCTTGACGCGGCAGAAGTTTACGAGCGTTTGGGCAGTCCTGAAGGTGAGCTGGCCTTGGCAGAATGCGTGATTTATTTGGCAGTGGCAGCCAAATCGAATGCCGTTTACAAGGCCTTCAAGGAGGCCAAGGCATGGGTCAAAAAAGACGGTACACGCCCTGTTCCCATGCACCTGCGCAATGCACCGACTCAACTCATGAAGAGCTTGGACTATGGTCAGGGCTATCGCTATGCCCATGACGAAGAGGGCGGCTTTGCGGCTGGCGAAAATTACTTGCCAGTGGGCATGCCAGCGCCAGGGTTTTATCGACCCGTGAATCGTGGGTTAGAGTTAAAGATTGCAGAAAAAATGGCAAGCTTGAATGAACTGAATCAAGCCAATGCAACAAAAAAATAGGAGTTTGGTATGGATGTCTTTCTTCAGCAGGTGATCAATGGCTTGGTCCAAGGCAGCATGTATGCCCTGATCGCCTTGGGCTACACCATGGTTTACGGCATCATCAACTTGATCAACTTTGCCCATGGCGAGGTGCTGATGGTGGCTGCCCTGACAAGTTGGTCTGTGATTGCGCTCATGCAAGATGCTACGCCTGGCATGCCCGGCTGGTTGATGCTGATTGTCTCTTTGGTCATTGCCAGTGTGGTGGCTGCCTCACTCAATTTTGCAATTGAAAAAATTGCCTATCGCCCATTGCGAAACAGCCCGAAATTGGCGCCACTCATTACAGCCATCGGTGTGAGCATCTTGCTTCAAACCTTGGCCATGATCATTTGGAAGCCTAACTACAAACCATTTCCAACCTTGTTGTCGACCACTCCCATCAATGTCGGTGGCGCTGTCATTTCCACCACGCAAATCATGATTTTGGGTGTCACCGCCATCTCCTTGGCAGTGCTCATGTGGTTGGTCAATGCCACCAAGTTAGGCAGGGCCATGCGCGCTACTTCTGAAAATCCACGGGTCGCTGCCTTGATGGGTGTTAAGCCCGACATGGTCATTTCTGCCACCTTCATCATTGGTGCCGTGTTGGCGGCCATTGCGGGGGTCATGTTTGCATCCAACTATGGCACTGTGCACCACAGCATGGGCTTCTTGCCAGGCCTGAAAGCGTTTACTGCTGCAGTGTTTGGTGGCATCGGCAACTTAGGGGGTGCCGTTGTGGGGGGCATTTTGCTAGGCCTCATTGAATCCATTGGTTCAGGCTATATCGGCATCCTCACGGGGGGTGTTCTGGGTAGTCATTACGCCGATATTTTTGCCTTCATCGTGCTCATCATCGTGCTCACATTGCGGCCCTCTGGCCTGATGGGTGAACGTGTAGCCGATCGCGCGTGACAGGAAGGGAAGACCCACAATGAACAACTCAAAAAATCTCAAAATGCTGGCCATTGGCGTGCTGCTTCTCATCTTGCCTTTGGTTTTGCAGCAATTTGGCAATGCCTGGGTGCGCATTGCTGACATGGCCTTGCTCTATGTGTTGCTCGCGGTTGGCCTGAACATCGTGGTGGGCTATGCGGGCTTACTCGACTTGGGGTATGTCGCTTTCTTCGCTGTGGGTGCCTACATGTATGGCTTGCTGGCGTCGCCCCATTTGTTTGAAACATTCCCAGCCATTGCGGCCCTGTTTCCTGGCGGCTTGCACATGCCTTTGTGGGTCATTGTGCCTGTGGCTGCTGCATTGGCCGGCCTGTTTGGCATGTTGCTGGGGGCGCCCACTTTGAAGCTGCGCGGCGATTATTTGGCCATTGTCACATTGGGCTTTGGTGAAATCATTCGGGTCTTTTTGAACAACTTGGATCAGCCGGTGAATATCACCAATGGCCCCAAGGGTTTGAACCAAATTGATCCAATCCATTTTTTCGGCATCAACTTGGGCAAGCCCTTGAATCTGTTTGGGATTGAGTTCGCCTCAGTGAGTTTGTACTACTACCTGTTTTTGGCATTGGTGCTGGTGACTCTTTTAATTTCATATCGCTTGCAGATCTCGCGCATTGGCCGCGCATGGATGGCCATTCGCGAAGATGAAATTGCGGCCAAAGCCATGGGCTTGAACACACGCAATTTAAAGCTCATGGCATTTGGCATGGGTGCTACGTTTGGCGGCATTTCTGGCGCCATGTTTGCCGGTTTTCAGGGGTTTATTTCACCCGAGTCTTTCAGTCTCATGGAGTCCGTCATGATCGTGGCCATGGTCGTGTTGGGCGGCTTGGGGCACTTGCCGGGGGTTGTGTTGGGTGCCGTCTTGTTGTCTGCCTTGCCAGAAATTTTGCGCTATGTAGCGGGCCCCTTGCAGTCTATGACAGACGGTCGCATTGATGCCGCCATTCTGCGTCAATTGCTCATTGCACTTGCCATGATCGTCATCATGCTCATGCGCCCTAGGGGCTTGTGGCCTTCGCGCGAGCACGGCAAAGCGCTGCAAGCGAAAGAGGGCGCTTAACATGAACGCGAGTCATTCTGAACGCCATGCTGTTTTAAAAGTGGCTGGCATTTCCAAACGCTTTGGTGGATTGCAAGCTTTGTCCGATGTTGGCATGACCATTGAGCGAGGTCAGGTCTACGGCCTCATTGGTCCCAATGGCGCAGGCAAGACCACCTTTTTCAATGTGATCACGGGCCTCTACACGCCAGACAGTGGCAGCTTTGAATTGGCAGGCAAGCCGTATCAGCCCACAGCGGTCCATGAAGTGGCGCAGGCAGGCATCGCACGTACTTTTCAAAATATTCGTTTGTTTGCAGAAATGACGGCCTTAGAAAACGTCATGGTGGGTCGACATGTGCGCACCTCTTCGGGTTTGTTGGGGGCTATTTTTAGAACACCCAAATTCAAACAAGAGGAAGCCGAAATTGCGCAACGTGCGCAAGAATTGTTGGACTATGTGGGCATTGGTCAGTATGCCGACTACCGTGCACGCACTTTGTCTTATGGCGATCAGCGCCGTTTAGAAATTGCCCGTGCTCTTGCCACCGATCCCCAACTCATTGCGCTAGATGAACCCGCTGCTGGTATGAACGCCACAGAAAAAATTCAGTTGCGTGCGTTGATCGACCAGATCCGCAAAGACAACCGCACAATTTTACTTATTGAGCACGATGTGAAGCTGGTCATGGGTTTGTGCGATCGCGTCACAGTGCTCGACTACGGCAAACAAATTGCCGAGGGAACGCCAGCAGAAGTCCAAAAAAATGAAAAAGTAATTGAAGCCTACTTGGGCACTGGAGGGCATTGAAATGACAGCCACATTGTTAAAAGTCAAAGGCCTACAAGTAGCCTACGGCGGCATTCAGGCTGTCAAAGGCATTGATTTTGAAGTGCATGAAGGTGAATTGGTGTCTCTTATTGGCTCTAATGGTGCGGGTAAAACAAGCACCATGAAAGCCATCACCGGTACCTTGCCCCTTCATGCGGGTGACATTGAGTATTTGGGCAAAAGCATTGTGGGCCAAGGCCCTTGGGATTTGGTCAAGCAGGGCCTGGCCATGGTGCCAGAAGGTCGCGGTGTGTTCACCCGCATGACCATCATTGAGAACTTGCTCATGGGGGCTTACATCCGCAATGACACTGCCGCCATTCAAGACGATATGGAAAAAGTGTTTCACACCTTTCCAAGATTGCGTGAACGCAAAGACCAACTGGCCGGCACCATGTCCGGTGGCGAGCAGCAAATGTTGGCCATGGGCCGCGCCCTCATGAGCCGCCCTAAAGTGTTGTTGCTTGATGAGCCCTCGATGGGTCTGTCGCCCCTCATGGTGGACAAAGTTTTCGAAGTGGTGCGCGATGTGTTTGCCCAGGGCGTGACCGTTTTGTTGGTCGAACAAAACGCCAGCCGTGCGTTGGCCATTGCCAATCGGGGCTATGTCATGGAGTCGGGCTTGATCTCCATGACTGGCCTTGGCCAAGACTTGTTGAACGACCCCAAAGTGCGCGCAGCCTATTTGGGCGAATAAACAGGATCAGTCGACTTTTGCGCCGCTGGCTTTGACAACCGGCTCGTATTTCGTCAATTCACGCTTCATGAAGGCGGCAAATTGATCGGGTGTGCTGCTCACGGGCTCGATCATCATCATGCCAAAACGAGTTTTGGTCTCGGGCGCTGCAAGGGCTGCTGAGAAAGCCTGGTTCAAACGCGCGACCATGGCCGGTGGTGTGTTGGCCGGAGCTACCAAACCCCACCATGTGTCCACTTCAAAACCTTTGAGCGTTTCAGCCATGGCAGGAATGTCGGGCAGGGCGCTGCTGCGCTGCGCCGTGGTCACAGCCAAAGCCTTGAGCTTGCCAGCCTTGATGTTGGGTGCTGCGGTCGCCAAGTTGTCGAAGTTGAAATCGACTTGCCCAGAAAGCAAAGCCAATTGTGCTGGATTGCCGCCGTTGTAGGGAATGTGAACGGCATAAATGCCTGCATCGCGCTTGAACATTTCTGCCGCCAAATGGCCTGCGCTGCCGTTGCCTCCAGAGCCGATGTTGAGCTTGCCTGGGTTGGCTTTGCCGTAGGCAATCAAGTCGGCTACTGAGTTAATTTTCAAACGCTGCGCGGTGTCGGCATTCATGACCAACACATTGGGCACGCGAACCATTTGGGTGATGGCGGCAAAGTCGGTGGCTGCATTGAAGGGCATCTTGGTGAAAAGCCAAGGGTTGATGGCATGTGTGGCCACAGCGGAAATGCCAATGGTGTAGCCATCTGCGGGAGCTTTGGCCACGATGTCAACGCCCAAGTTGCCACCCGCGCCGGGCTTGTTGTCGATGATGACAACGCCCAATGAGTCTTTGACGCGTTCTGCCAATGCACGGGCGGTGACATCAATGGGGCCGCCAGGCGCATAGGGCACCACCAAGCGAATGGGCTTGTCCAAGGGCTGCGCGTGGAGGGCGTTGGCGCCGATCAAAGTCAGCAATGCGATGCCGGCATGGAGACACAGGCGTCTTGTCAAAATTAGAGATGTGCGCATCAGTTGGACTCCTTGGCCTTGTCGGCTTCAGTGGTGAATGAATCGGCGAAGAAGGCTTCTTCAGGTAATCCTGCTTTGCCTAGGTAGTCTGCGCGTGCAGAGTCCACCACGATGGGGGCGCCGCAGGCATAGACTTGGAAACCACTTAGATCTGGGTGATCTTGTAAGACAGCTTGGTGCACAAAACCTGTGCGCCCAAGCCATGCGTCTTCTGCCAATGCATCGGACACCACCGGAACGTAAGTTAAGTTGGGCATGGCTTTGACGTGCTCTTCAACCCAGTCGTTCATGTACAAATCGGAAGGTCGGCGACCGCCCCAGTAAAGCGTGGCAGGCCTTGTGATGCCTTTGTGTTGCATGTGCTCAATCAAGGCTTTGATGGGTGCAAAGCCGGTGCCCGACGCCAACAAAATCATGGGTGCTTGCGAGTCTTCGCGCAAGTAGAAACTGCCATAGGGGCCCTCAATGCGCAAGATGTCTTTTTCTTTCATGGTGCTGAACACCACGTCGGTGAATTTGCCGCCAGGCATGTGACGAATGTGCAACTCTACTTTGGGTGCAGCGGGGTCTAGCGTGTGAGGTGCATTGCCCATGCTGTAACTGCGGCGCGAGCCATCGCGCAATAAAAACTCGACATACTGGCCCGCATGAAACTGCATCACATCGGTGGCAGGCAGTTGCATGATGATGGACATGACATCGTGTGATTTTTTTTCTAAGCTGACCACGCGCACAGGCATTTTCTTAATGGGAAAACTGCCTGCTTCCGTCACTTGACGCGATTCCAACACCAAATCGCTTTGCGCGGTAGAGCAGCAGGTCAAGATCAGGCCTTGGGCTTCTTCGTCAGCACTCAAAGCTTTGGCTTGGTGCTCACGGTGCACCACCGTGCCAGAAATCTTCTTGCATTTGCAGGAACCACACGCGCCATCTTTACAACCATAGGGCAGGCCTATGCCTTGGCGAATGCCGGCCGCCAACAAAGTTTCGCTGCTATCTGCATTAAAAGTACGGCCACTTGGCTCGACGGTAATTTGGAAGCTCATGTTTTCGTTATCCTAGAGGGGTCTTAAATTCCATAAGCCCTGATTTTGCCTTCAAACCAAACCCCTTTAGGTGCTTTACCTGCCCGCTTTCGAAAAGAGCGTGTTTTGATCGTCGGATGTGGTGATGTAGGTCAACGCGCAGCCAAACAGTTGGTCGGCAGAGCTCGGGTCTTGGCATTGACCTCTAGCCCCGAAAAGGCACCGGGTTTGAGGGCTCAAGGCATCACACCCGTTGTGGGCAATTTGGACGATTCTCAGTCATTGCAGCGATTGTCCGGTTGGGCTACGCGGGTACTGCATTTGGCCCCACCCCCCTCCGACCGAGCGGGGACCTGGTCGACCGATTCGCGCACTTTGAATTTGGTGCGTGCACTGCACAAAAGGGCTTTGCCCAGAGCGCTTGTGTATGGGTCTACCAGTGGTGTTTATGGCGATTGTCAGGGGCAGTGGGTGCCTGAATCTAGACCTGTTAAGCCACACACCCCTAGAGCCATTCGGCGGGTTGATGCGGAAAATACCATTCGATTCTTTGGTAAATCGGGTGTGCGCAGCAGCATTTTGCGTATACCGGGCATCTACGCGCCCGATCGCCCCAATGGCACCCCGCGTGAAAGGCTCTTGAAGGGTACGCCTGTCCTCTTGAAAAAAGACGATGTGTTCACCAATCATATTCATTCTGATGATTTAGCAAGGGCCTGTGTGGCGGCGCTGTGGCGAGGCAAGCCGCAGCGTGTTTTTCACGTATGCGATGACAGCCAAATGAAGATGGGAGATTATTTCGATTTGGCAGCCGACCTGATGGGTCTGAAGCGCCCTCCGCGAGTACCCAGAAGTCAAGCACAAGATACCTTGCCCCTCATGCTCTTGAGCTTCATGAGTGAGTCAAGGCGTTTGAACAATGACAGACTGAAAAAAGAACTGAAAATTCGCTTGCTGTATCCCACCATTGCGCAAGGTTTGAAACTGACAGCAGCTAAAAGCCTGAAAACTTGAACCCTTTTTTCTCAAGATAATCGAGGATGGCTTTCATCAGATAAGCGCCTAGCAGTGCACCATTGAGATCGCCCAAAAACATCCAAAAGACCTCAGTCAGCTCAAAGGCTTGGGATTGGCCAATGAGCACCCAAGTGACGTGATGGATGACTGAATTGCTGACACAGTAAATGAGGGTGAGTGCGGCCAAGTCTTGAAGCGACGTGAGTTGAACTTGCCTCTTCCAGTACATTTTGAACCCAATCAGTGCCATCAAAGGCCCAGCGCTTGAGCAGGCGACGTTCAGGAATTCAATGCCTAGAGGTTCATTGAATTGAGTCGTCAGCAACAGGCCGCCCAAGATGGTTGCCAGCGTGCCAAACAACGGCCCCAAAATGAGCAAATTGAACAGGCGCAGAAACGCCGGCATATAAATCAGCGAGATATGGTCGTTTATGGTGGCAAATTCAAACAGCCATCCATTCAGGATGTGTGTTGCTGGAAACAACACAGCTAATGCGAGTATCAAGAGGATGTGCATTTCGCAGATGAGTTTAATCGATTTGATGCAAATCGATGGTGCCCGAGGCCGGAATCGAACCGGCACGCCTTGCGGCGGGGGATTTTGAGTCCCCTGCGTCTACCAATTTCACCACCCGGGCGGATTGCGAAGACAGCGATTATGACATATTTCTTGCGGGTTTTGGAGGGGCTAAGGTGATTTTTAAAGTCCACACCGCATCGTGCAAACATCCGAAAATAGAGGCATCTTTCAATGATCAGGAAACAAGATGACTTCCTTCAAACGTGCTTTCATGACATCTTTCGCATGTCTGTGTTTTTCAGTGACTGCGTTTGCACAAACGTGGCCACAACGCGCCATCAAAGTCATTGCACCCTATCCGCCGGGCGGGCCCAGTGACATCGTGATTCGCACTGTGTCAGACAAGGTTCAAGCTGCTTTGAAGCAAGCCGTCATCATTGAAAATATACCTGGAGCCGGTGGCAACATTGGCAGCGCTGCTGCAGCAAGGGCCGCTGCCGATGGGTACACATGGCTGATCACAACAGACACTGTCATGACGGTGAATCCGCATGTTTACAAAAGCATGGGTTTTAAGCTAGATGATTTAAAGCCGGTCAGCGTCTTGACCTCCTTCAGCCAAACCTTGGTGTGCAATCCGGCATTGGGCGTGAAAAACTTGAACGAGCTCATTGCCAAATCAAAAACACAGTCCTTAAGCTATGCCTCCGGTGGTGCAGGTGTGCCAGGCCACTTGTCGATGGAGTTGTTACTCAACATGACAGGCATGCAGATGGTGCACATTCCCTACAAGGGGCCTGCACCCGCAGCCCAAGATGTGCTGGCCAACCAAGTGCCGTGTGGTTTATTGGCGGGCCCAACTGTCTTGCCGCATATTCGCTCTGGCAAATTGATTGCTTTGGCAGTGTCGGGGCAAGCCAGGTCACCCACCCTGCCAGACACGCCCACCATTTCTGAGGCTGGTGTGAAGGGTTATGACGCCGACTTCAGCTTGGTCATGTGGGCTCCCAAGCAAGTGCCCGATGAGTTGGTTCAAAAATTCAGACAAGCCTTGTTGGATGGCTTGAAACTGCCAGAGACTGCAGAGCGTTTAAAGGCGACCGATCAACTGGTCATTGGCAGTACGCCTGAAGAAGCCGCTGCGCGCATTGCCAAGGATTATGCAAAGTGGGGCGCCGTCACCAAAAAAATAGGTTTGAGTTTGGAGTGAAATGCTACTTGGAAAACGATTCGAAGCATAATCTCTTTGGACATTCACTCAATGATGTTTTAAATCCGATCCCTGACTTGTCTTTGTAAATCGAAAAATGAACTATCCAACGCTTGAAGACGCCATTGGCAAAACGCCTTTGGTCAGATTGCAAAGAATTGCAGCCGACCTCACAAAGCCCAAGGGCAATGTTATTTTGGGCAAACTTGAAGGCAATAACCCCGCTGGTTCTGTCAAAGATCGGCCGGCGCTTTCCATGATTCAGCGTGCTGAAGAGCGTGGCGAAATCAAGCCAGGCGACACCCTCATTGAGGCCACCTCAGGCAACACGGGCATTGCACTTGCCATGGTCGCTGCCATCAAGGGCTACCGAATGATTTTGATCATGCCGGAAGACTTGTCCATAGAGCGTGCACAAACCATGAAGGCTTACGGCGCAGAACTTATTTTGACGCCCAAAAGTGGCGGCATGGAATACGCAAGAGACCTTTCCGACAACATGGCAGCGCAGGGCAAGGGCCGTATCCTTGATCAATTTTCAAACCCCGACAACCCCCGCGTCCATTACGAGACCACAGGACCCGAAATCTGGGCCCAAACAGAGGGCCGTGTCACCCATTTTGTGAGTGCCATGGGAACTACAGGCACCATCACAGGTGTGTCGCAATTCTTAAAAGAAAAGAACCCATCTGTTCAAATTGTTGGCGCACAACCCAGTGAAGGCTCTCGCATTCCAGGTATTCGCAAATGGCCTGAAGAGTATTTGCCCAAAATCTACAACCCCTCCAATGTCGACGAACTGATCTATGTCAGTCAAGACGATGCAGAAGACACCTGCCGTCAAATGGCCAGAGAAGAGGGCTTGTTTGCAGGCGTTTCGGCCGCTGGCGCTTGTTGGGTGGCGCAGCAAATTGCAGCACGTGAAGCCAATGCCACCATCGTGTTCATCGTCTGTGACCGCGGTGACCGCTATCTTTCTACAGGAATATTTCCAGCATGACCGAATACCGTTTTTGCCCATGCTGTGGATCGCCGCTTTCTTGGGTACCGCAGATGGAAGATGGGGGTGAAAAACTCCGCTTGCGCTGCACGCAATGCGACTTCACTCATTGGAACAATCCCACCCCTGTGTTGGCTGGCATTGTGCAAGTCGGCAATCAAATTTTGTTGGCCCGCAATGCGGCATGGACTGGCCGAAAATTCGCATTGATCACGGGTTTCATGGAAGCAGGTGAATCGCCAGAAGAAGGCATTGCCCGAGAAATTGCTGAGGAAACCAATTTGCAGGTCAGCGCCTTGAAACTGATCGGTGCTTATGATTTCCAGCGCATGAACCAAGTGATCATTGCTTACCACGCTGTTGCTTCGGGTACGGTTAAGTTATCGCCTGAATTGGCAGAGTACAAGATGTTCAATTTTGATGAGTTGGTGTGCTGGCCGGCGGGTACGGGTTATGCACTCGGCGATTGGTTGCGCACGCAAGGCATCGAGCCAAAATTCATGACCTGGGAAGAGCGCGACGCACAAGGTCGCGCTTCAGAGTAAGACAGTTTTGTTTGAAGAAATTTTGGAGACACCATGAGCCTCGCGTTTGACATTGAGCTTGACACATGTGGCCTCAATTGCCCTTTGCCTATTTTGAAAGCCAAGAAATCACTGACAACCATGCAATCGGGGCAGGTGCTTAAAGTTATGTCTACAGACCCAGGTGCGCAACGTGACTTTGAAGCCTTTGCCAGACAAACAGGCAATGAGTTGCTTTTGCAAGAAACCGATGGCGATCGTTTTCTCATTTGGATGAAGCGACGTTGAAAAAAAAGCTTCAAAAAACTGAAGCTTTTTTGAAGATGGACTCAAAGCTCTTCTAGAGCTTCAATGTCTTGAGATAAGCCCTGAACGATTCGCCCACTTGCGGATGCTCTAAGGCCAACTCAACAGTAGCCTCTAAGAAGCCTTCTTTGCTGCCGCAATCGTATCGCTTGCCCTCGTATTGAAAAGCATAAACAGCTTCGCGAGATTTCAATCTGGCGATGGCGTCGGTGAGTTGAATCTCGCCGCCCACACCTGTGGGTTGGTTTCTAATTTCTTCGAAGATGCCTGGCGTGAGAATGTAACGGCCAGCAACGCCCATTCGCGACGGCGCTTTTTCTGGCGATGGTTTTTCGACAATTTGCTCAACACGAATCAATTGTTTGCCAGCTGATTCCCCAGCGACAATGCCGTAGCGTTTGACGTGGTCAAGCGGCACTTCTTGCACCGCCAAAATAGAGCGGCCTTGTTGCTCATAGGCCTTGACCATTTGCGCCAAGATGGAGGGGCCACCTTTGAGTCCCACCATGAGGTCGTCTGCCAGCAGAACGGCAAAAGGCTCTTGGCCTACCATGGCTTCTGCGCACAGCACGGCATGGCCTAAGCCCAAAGAACGGGGTTGGCGAACGTATGCACAAACCATGTCGTCGGGTTGCACAGAACGCACCAACTTCAAAAGCTCTTCTTTGTGCGCACTTTCTAGCTCGGTTTCCAGTTCATAGGCTGTGTCAAAGTGGTCTTCAATGGCGCGTTTGCTGCGGCCTGTGACAAAGATCATGTGACGAACGCCAGCCGAGTAAGCCTCTTCAACGGCATATTGAATGAGAGGCTTGTCAACGATAGGCAGCATCTCCTTGGGGGCGGCTTTGGTGGCAGGCAGGAACCGAGTTCCCAATCCGGCAACAGGGAACACTGCTTTTCTAATACTGGGTTGTGCGCTCATTTGAAGTTTCTTTTTAAGTTCAAATTAATTTATGACCAAATTACCACATTTGAGTGACGCCTGCATGTCAAGCTTTTGAAGATGCCGTATCTAACTGCAAAAGTTGAGCCTTCATTTTGCTCAAGTTGGCTTCAAAATCTGCGACGCGTTTGCGCTCTTGGTCGATCACTGCAGGCGGCGCTTTGGCCACAAAGGCTTCGTTGCTAAGCTTGCCATTGGCCTTGCCAATCTCGCTTTCTAAGCGGGTGACCTCTTTGCCTAGGCGAATTTTTTCTGCCGCCACATCGACTTCCATGAACAAGCACAAGCGCGCTTCGCCCACCACCGCAACGGGAGCTGCTGCGGCTGCTTTTGTCCAATCAGCTTCGCTGTCAAACACCTTGACTTCGTTCAACTTGGCCAATGCTTGCAGCACTGGGCCTGCTGCTTTCATGAACTCTGAATCGCCCAACACATACAAAGGCAACTTGGTAGCAGGTGAGACATTCATTTCGCCGCGCAAATTGCGGCACGCGTCGACCAGTGTTTTCAGCTTGACCACATGGGCTTCGGCGGGTTCGTCAATGCGCTCGGGTTGTGAAACAGGGTAGGCTGCGATGCTGACAGAAGGGCCCGCACGGCCCGCTACAGGCGCCACTTTTTGCCACAATTCTTCGGAAATAAAGGGTGTGATGGGGTGAACCAATCGCAGAATGGTTTCTAAGGTGCGAATGAGTGTGCGACGTGTGGCGCGCTGCTGTGATGCATCGCCCGTGTTGATTTGAACCTTGGCAATTTCCAAATACCAATCGCAGAACTCGTTCCAGACAAAGTCATAAATGACGTTGGCCACGTTGTCTAGGCGGTATTCGGCAAAGCCCTTGGCCACATCGGCCTCCACGCGCTGAATTTTGGAAGAAATCCAACGATCGGCTTGGCTGAAGCTCATGTAGCCATGGGCTGGGCCGCCCACAGCGCACTCGGCTTTGGTGTGCTCTTTCAGGCCGCAATCTTGGCCTTCACAGTTCATCAGCACAAAGCGTGTGGCGTTCCAAAGCTTGTTGCAAAAGTTGCGATAGCCTTCGCAGCGCTTGCTGTCAAAGTTGATGCTGCGGCCTAAGGAGGCCAAAGCGGCAAACGTGAAGCGCAACGCGTCAGCGCCGTAGGCGGGAATGCCTTCAGGAAATTCTTTTTGCGTGTTCTTGCGGACCTGCGGCGCAGTTTCGGGCTTGCGCAAACCTTGTGAACGTTTTTCAAGCAAAGGCTCTAAAGAAATACCGTCGATCAGGTCCACAGGGTCGAGCACATTGCCTTCTGACTTGCTCATCTTCTTGCCTTGGGCGTCGCGCACCAAGCCGTGGATGTAGACGTGTTTGAAAGGCACGCGACCCGTGAAGTGCGTGGTCATCATGATCATTCTGGCAACCCAGAA
>ENA-UPXF01000426-UPXF01000426.1-marine-metagenome-genome-assembly--contig:-NODE-426-length-18946-cov-5.612779_pt1 | contig 18946 bp, 8 predicted proteins | sample MGYA00238177_ERZ767431 | MGnify/ENA primary metagenome ERZ767431 (study PRJEB28953, sample SAMN06266262) | marine metagenome | isolation source: Columbia River Estuary | place: USA:Columbia River Estuary... | reverse complement strand
ATTTCACTGCTAAGTGAGATAAATAAAATTGATTTGGACGGACTTATCACCCTAGCTCATGACCCATTTTTACCTGCATTTGAGGCTTTAATTCCGGGTTTAGTGAAGGCATTTGACCAATGGGGTAGTTCTGTTGGAGAAATGAATGCAGCCATTGAAATATTGAGGCAATGGGATTTTAAAACTTCTGAAGATTCGGTAGCCATGACTTTGGCTCATTTTTACGGTACCCGCTACGGTCAAAAAGGAGTGCGTCCTTTTGCCATGTCAGACATGGAACTCATGACCTATTTTGGTAGTGGCTCTCCTGAAAAAGAACGTTTGGCTATTTTTGAAGAAACGCTACAACAGCTCAATACAGATTTTGGCACCTGGAATACCCCTTGGGGCAGTGTGAATAGATACCAAAGGCTCAACGGAGACCCCAGACAAGCATTTAATGATTCATTGCCCAGTACCCCTATTGGTTTTGCTTCTGGTAGATGGGGTGCCTTGGCAGCTTATGGCGCTAGGTACACCAATAATACAAAGAAGATTTACGGAACCAGAGGGAATAGTTTTGTTGCAGTAGTTTCTTTTGGAGAAAAACTACAAGCAAAAAGTATTTTAGCTGGCGGGCAGAGTGGCGATCTAAATTCGCCCCATTTTGGAGACCAGCTGTCTCGTTATGCAGAGGCTAATTTTAAGGAAGTACTTTTTTATAAAGAAGCCGTGTTAAAAGATGCTCAGCGAAGCTACCATCCGGGGGAATAGGCTTTTTTAAAACTTAAAAAGTCGCTACTGATTTACAATTTGGAGGGTTCTTATTCTCTCACCAGAACCATAGTAGCTTTAGCCCCAGTGGAAAGGTTCCAGATGTTTTGGTGTACTAGGTTTCCCTTTTCGTCGTAAACGTCTACCTGAGCGGTATTTGGCCCAGAGGCACCTTGGTTTAAAGCTTCGAAAACTAGGGTGTTTACACCTTCTTTGAGGTCTACATTGACTCCTTGAAAACCAGCAGTTAGGAAAAGATTCTGCGCTACAATGTCGCCGTTGAGGTATATTCTAACACGGTCTCCATCTACGTATTCGTGGTCCCTACACACCACACCAACAAATTTAGACACCGTTTTTACAGCACCTAAATTCACATTACCAAAGTAATTTTTGGCTTTCTTGCTTTCTTTTTCTCGTATTTTTGGGTCTATTTTTAAGTAAGCGCCCGCTTGGACCAAAGTTCTGTCAGGAAGCATTTTAATACCGTTTTTTTCTAAGGTTTCCGCTACAGGATACAAGAGTTTTTCAGGGGTGTTTTTGCTGTTTGGAGGGGGCAGTTTAAAAGGTGTTTCCCCTGATTTTTCTTTTTTGTTGTCACCTATTTTTACCCGTTTACTGGTGTTTTCTTGTGCCCACAAGGAACCACAGCCTATGAGTAGGAATAGAAAAAAATAGCTTAATTTTTTGTGACCCATACAACAAAGGTATAAAAGAAGCCGCTCTTAATGTTTTAAAAGGACGTTAAAAAAAAGCGCGGCCTTTAGGCCGCGCTTTGAATACAGTATCTGAGTGTTTTTTAAGCTGTTAGGCAAAGTATAAGTATACGCCAATCACCAAAACACAGATGGCTATTCCAACCTCTTTGACGTATTTAAAAGGAAGGATGTCTACTTGTTTGGTATAGCTCAATTCGTAAGGAGTTGCCATAGGCTTTAATTGACCAATCACTAACATTATTGCCGTATTGAGTAAGAATAATATGGCCATAACGTCCAAATAATGTGGGTAAGTTCCCCCATTGTCTGTTACCATTGGCTGAAGTACAAACTGGCTAATGATATACAATAGTGAGCCTGATACAACACCGACTTTAGCGGCTATTGCAGGAACCCTTTTAGTGGTGTAACCCACGAAAATAATGGTCAGGATGGGAATACTATAAATTCCGTTCACTTCTTGAAGGTAGTCAAATAATGTTCCGGCATTAGCAATTAATGGTGCTATAAACATAGCAGCAATCGCTAAAACTAGCCCAAAGCGTTTTCCGTTTTTAACCATTTGAAGCTCACTGGCTTCTGGGTTAATATGTTGTTTGTAAATGTCTACACCAAATAGGGTAACGGAGCTATTGAGCACAGAGTTAAAGGAGCTTAAAATGGCCCCAAAGAGTACTGCGGCAAAAAACCCAACCAAGGCTTCAGGCAATACTTCTGCTACGAGCATAGGGTAGGCGGTATCGGCCTTTTCAAGGCCCCCTTCGAATAAATGATAGGCAATGAGTCCGGGTAATACCACTAATAAAGGACCCAATACTTTAATAAATGCGGCTAACATAAGTCCTTTCTGGCCCTCCGCTAAGTTTTTGGCTGCGAGTGCTCGTTGAATAATTTGTTGGTTGGTTCCCCAATAAAATAATTGCACCAGCATCATCCCAGTAAAAATAGTGTGGAAAGGTACTGGGTCGGATTCACTACCCATGGATTTAAACTTGTCTGGGTTTTCTTGGACCAAAATATTTAGACCGTCTAAAGCATTTCCGTCTCCAATAGCCATGAGGCCAAAAAGAGGAATCATAAGCCCCCCAATCAAAAGGCCAATGGCATTTATAGAATCAGATACAGCAACGGCTTTTAAACCCCCAAATACCGCATATATTGCACCTGTAATCCCTATGCCCCATACACAAATCCATAAAGCTTCTGTCTCAGTGACACCTAATAGTTCCGGAATGTTGAACATCCCACTAATGGCTACAGACCCTGAATATAAAATTACAGGCAGTAAAACCACTACATATCCTGTTAGGAAAAGTACAGAGGTAATTGTTTTTGTAGTGACGTCAAAACGGGTCGCTAAAAATTGCGGAACTGTTGTAAGCCCTCCTTTTAAATATCTGGGCAATAAAAAAATAGCGGTAACTACCATAGCTATAGCGGCGAGGGTTTCCCAGGCCATTACAGATAAACCACTTTCATAGGCAGAGCCATTGAGCCCTACGATTTGTTCGGTGGACAAATTGGTGAGTAATAGTGAACCCGCTATTACGCCAGCAGTTAAACTTCTTCCGCCAAGAAAATAGCCATCTGAAGATTGTTCGTTGGTTTTTCTAGTGGCAAAATAAGCTACAACGGCTACCAAAAGGGTAAACCCAACAAAAGATAAAATTCCTAACATATGTGATAATTTGGTTGATGATTATTTTTGTCTAATATACTTTATTTTAAGGTCTTTAATTTCTCTACCAAGAATTTACCTACAGCATCTCCTTGTTTTACCCCTTCGTCTATAGCCCTTCTATAATGAATCCCTCCATAAAGTCTAGACACAGCAGCCTCTTCTGAGGCCGCAATAAATGAGTCATAAGACCTCACGCCTAATCCATAGACCTCTTCTGTGGTGTCTGCAAATGAAAAGGTGTCACCATAAATGTCAGTGAGTGCTACGGCAGAAGCCCTTGAGATTACAGAATGTCCAGAGGTATATTCTGGAAAAGGAGGTGTTTGAAGCAAAGGCAACCAAGTTTCATCTAAAAACTCGTTAATAATGGTCTCTGGTCTTACAATTAAAGTATTCCATTTGGTATTCCAACATGAAATAAAACCGTCGAATAGGGCAATAGATACCCTAGCATAGGCGTTAATGCTTTCATCCATATTACTTTGTGCCTGTTTGGCAGCAATTTTAGTAATCCCAATCCAGTGCCCTCCTGGGGTGATTTTTTTTGTAGCAAACATGGCGTGTCCTCTGTGGTGAGATACATAAGGGTTACAGTCCCAGAAGCTGGCAATTTCTGTAGCTTCTGTGCTTCCATCTATTTTTTCACCCAATTCGTACACCTCCATCAATTCTTTGTAAAATGGGCTGTCTTTACTCATATCTACAGGATAAGGAGGGGCTGGTTCAAACTGATCCGCCGTATCTAAAACTAGCGTTCTTATTTTATTCCAGTGTGGCTCTATTCCTTCCATATAATCAGGAGGGGTAGGCTTCCAAAAAGCAGTACCTTCTTGTATGGTATATTTTGGAAAGGTTCTGGTTTGTTTGTAAAAATCAGTGTCTGCCCACGCCAAAATATGCGCAGCAACTAAGTCCCCATATGCCAATGAAGCTTCTTTTACACTTGAAGGAAGTCCGTCTTGTTCTAGGCTAGCGTAAAGGGAATCTCTGTATTCTATTATTTTATTTTCTGAAAAAATTAAGGCAGTACCTACTTTTAAAAAGGCGTGAATGGCAGCCAATTCTGCATGAATGTCTGGGTCGTTTATTTCCGGGATGGTTTTAAAGTCGCTGAGTTGTCCGGCCATATCCTCATATTTTTTAGGATATTGTTTTTGCATGACAGCATATGCAGCAATAGTAGGATACATATATACCCTAGAAGCTACAGGAGGAGAAAAAATATCGTACACGATTACATCTGACAGTGCTTGCATGCTATTGTGAAATAGCTGAGGGTCTTTTAAGCGCGCTTTATAGGTGTTGTTTTCTTCACAGCCCAATAGGCTAAAAAAGACAGCACTACATAAAAGAAGTGATTTGATTACTTTCATTTTACTTATGGTTTAAGTCAATAGTTTTAGCGCTGTCATTGTTGAAAAGCACCAATAATTTGTTGTTGTTTAAAGGCCCAATTGCCCTTGCTTCCATAAAAGGAGGCAGGGGTAAACTGTTGTTTTTTGTAAATGTATTTCCGTTAAATTCGGATAGTATTCCGCCAGTATTTGCAGGTGTATTTCCTAATTCTGTTACAAAACCTTTATAATTCCCAACGTAATACAGTTGTATAGCGCCGGATTGCTTGTCTAAATAAAAGTCTTCAATACTGCTCATTTGGGCTTCAATGGGTAAAGGCACCCCTTGGAAAGTAGTGTTATTTAGGTACACCATAGAGCGCAGTTCTTTGAGGAATTTGGTTTCTATCTCAGCAGGTGGGTTGCTGTAAAGTTGCCCTATTTCTCTCACCTTAGAAAAGGAGGTGTAGGAAGTAAACTTCTTTTTGAGCATGGGCATTTGCTTGCTGAGCATATCCTTGGAAGCAAATGGGATGTGCTCCCCTTCGAAAGTGTGAAATATGGTAGGATCTAGTTGTTCATTTTTGTCAAAATCTTCTAGATATATTTCTACAGGGTTTTTTTCAGAAGCCTTAATTTTCATATTTAAACCAGCGTTTCCTGCAATTATATCTGGTTTATTATCCCCATTTAAGTCCTCTAATAAAACAGTATTCCACAAGCCTTGTGTATTAGCCAAGCCCAATGCCTTTGTCTGATTCTCAAAATTTCTACCATCTTTGTTAATTAAAACAGTAATGGGCATCCAGTCTCCAACCAGCACCAAATCCAATAAACCGTCTTGGTTAAGATCTCCCCAAGCACTGTCAGTGATCATTCCATAGTCTTTACGGGCCAGAAGTTCAAAATTACCTTTCTGGGTGTTTCTTAAAATAACGCTAGAGGGTGAAATACCATAGGCTCCAGGCACAGACCTAAATCCTAAAAACAAGTCTGAAAAGCCGTCATTGTCAAAATCTGCCACAGCGATGCTTCCTCCATTTGCCATAGGTAAATTGGCCTTGGATCTGGTGAAATTTCCTTTTCCGTCGTTTATGTAAAGTCTGTCTACCAATTGAATATCTCCTTCAGGACTGTCATTGCCGCCACTCATTACATAGAGGTCTAAATCTCCGTCATTGTCAAAATCTATAGCGGCAGCGTCTACGTCTTCATAAAGGGCGTCTTCCGTAATGACTTTTTTAATCTCTGCAGTAAAATCACCTGATTTATTTTGAGTATAAAAAGCACTTTCTTGGTATTTAGCACCTCCAATATATAGGTCTTTTAAACCATCTCCATTAAAATCTTCAAATACATAACAAGGCCCTTCTGTAGAGAGTTTTTCCAACATTAAAGGCTCTCTTTCGTAGTCGTAATATTTATTTTCTAGGTGGGTAAATGGAAAGTCTACAACCGCCCCCGTATTGTTTTTGTCTGTTTTGGTTGGCGCTATTCTTGAGTTTATAAGCGCACTTATTTCTTGATAGGTATTGATAGAAACATTTTTGATGGTTTGTTTTCCACCAACAGGATAAATTATAGCGATGGAATCAACAGCGGTGTTTTTACCAATTCCAAAGTGAATATTTTGGCTGGAAGCCGATGCGTAAACCCTAGTAGCACTCAGCTCTTTATACCATACTTGTTGCCCCGCAAAGAGGGTCACTTTTGCACCACTAGTGTTTGGTATATCCTGTGTTGGAACCAATTGTAGCCCAACAAAATTGTGTGTGATAGGGTCCTGAGTGTTTTCTAAGATCTCTAAAGGGCTATTGATATTGTTCACCACTAGGTCTATATCTCCATCTAAATCCAAATCTGCATAGGCAGCACCATTGGAGTAGTTGTTTTTCAGTCCAGCTGCTTCTGTATATTTTTTGAATTTTAGCCCGCCTTCATTATACAGCAGTACGTTGGCAATTTCTAATTGGGGCATTTCATCAATTAGTTTTTTTTCTAGAAGGTCTTGTTGGTCTTGGTTGTATTGGCTAAAATTTACATTGCTTAGGTAGTTAATATAATCTAAATCATTAGGTCTTCTGTATATACCGTTGCTAATAAAAATATCTGAAAGCCCGTCGTTGTCAAAGTCTTCAATAAGCGCAGACCAACTCCAGTCTGTGGCATAAGTTTCTGTGAGTAGGGCTATTTCTTGAAAAGCCCCTTCTCCGTTGTTTAATTGAAAATTATTTCTGGAATACTGTGGCTGAAATCCAAAACCCTCTTTAATTTGAGCCACTTTATCTGAATCTTCACCACCAGATTTTAAGAGTATAGCGGCTTGATCGGGCATCATATCTAATGTAAATACATCAATTAATGCGTCGTTATTAAGGTCTGCAGCGTCTAATCCCATGGTAAATCTACTACTATGACTGGTCACTTCCGCACTGGCTTCTCTAAAGGTTTTGTCTCCGTTATTGAGATAGATATAATCGTTTTCGTGAAAATCATTTCCAACGTAAATATCAATGAATCCATCTTTATTTAAATCTGCGGTAGCCAATCCCAATCCGTATCCCAATGGGCTGTTGTATATCCCTGCAGCCTGTGTGACATTCACAAAATTTAAAACACCCGTTTCTAGTGTATTTTCAAATAATAAATCTCCTGAAAGCGCATCTTTCTCTACCCTTTTCTCCGTCTTTCCATAACTTCTAGGTGTGTGTACGGTATGGTTGAGTAAGTAGAGGTCCAAGTCTCCGTCGTTGTCATAATCAAAGAAACTCGCTTGGGTACCAAATCCTGAAAAGTCAATATGTACTTCGTTTGAAATTTCTTTAAATTTAAAATCACCTTGGTTTAGGAACAGTTTGTTGTGTCCTTTAAGTGTTTTATAATTTCCTACAACAGACACATAAACATCTAATAGGCCGTCGTTATTGACATCTGCCAGGGTAACCCCATTTGACCAACTGTTTTGTGTATTTATGTCTGCAGTAGCTGTTTGGTCTTTAAATTTAAGCCCTCCCAAGTTTTCATAGACCCTGTCTTGAACCTGATTTCCAGTGACGAATAGGTCTTCTAATCCATCATTATTTAAATCTCCAATGGCCACTCCTGCACCGTTGTAGAAATAGAGGTATTCTATAATATTTAAGTCTGCACTGGGCGTTAAAGTATTTTCAAAATCTACCCCACTTTGTTCTGCTGTAATGGAATTAAAATATACTGGCGAAACTTCTTTTGGAGATTCGCAACTTTGAAGCACAGCAAATAGGGCTGTGAGCAAAAAAGTGTTTTTGGTGATCTGTAATAATAAGTGTTTTTTCATTTTAGAATTTATATCTCAAAATAGCATCACTGTTTCTAACAAATAATAGGGTGTTGTTAGTCTTTTGAATTGACCTCACTTCTCCAGTTACTTTTAACCCCTTGTTTCCTGGAGTGACCTTAAATATGGGTGTTCCAATGGTGTCATTTCCAGTATTCTCTAAAAATGTTCCAAAGCTAGCGTCGTACCTGCCCACTTCTGGTTTTACCCTAAATAAGTTTCCCGCAAGGACTATGTCTATGTCACCATCTAAATCAAAATCACCAGTTTCAATGGCAAATATTGGTGACATTTGAACTTGCTTTGGAAGTGGGATAGATGTAAACCCTCCATTTCCATCATTGATATAAATAGAAGTTTTTAATTCAACTGCCGTTGCTTTTGTGCTTAGGTTTAAAGCTTCTTCAGAAAAAATGGTATTTAAATCGGCATTTTTAAAGCTGTTGTAATCTGGAAACTTCTTTTTAAGTCCCTTCATTTGATCAATTAGATTGTGCCTCAAATTGTAAGGGTACACTTTACCGTCCGTTGCGGTGAAACCCATGACAGGGTCTAAGGCCCCATTTTGGTCAAAATCCTGAACAAAAAGACAAATGGGTTGTTCTTTACTTGCTTTAAATCTGGAGTTTTCTCCATGATTTCCTAGGATTAAATCAGGAAAACCATCTTGATTTACATCGGCGATTTTTAAGGCACTCCACCAGCCTTTTTCCTGCTGTAATTCGCTGGCTTTTTTTGTGAAAGATCCTTGATCATTTAAGAATATCTCTATACCCATAAACTCTCCTATTACCACTAGATCTAGGTCACCATCTGCATCTATGTCATTAAAATTCGCGTCTGTAATCATACCAATTTCATTCAATCCTGGTGCAAGTATGGCTGTTTGATCTGCGAATATTCCAGTACCATCATTGCGTAATAAATGGCCATTTACTGGAACGCCATATGCGGCGGTAATAGACCTTTCGCCTACAAATAAGTCTGTATCTCCATCTTGATCAAAATCTCCTGTACTCACAACAGAAGTATTGAAGTAGCTACTTGCAGTGGGTAACACATTTGGAGAAGGACTAAATATTCCATCACCATTATTGAGGTATAATTGATCTGCCAATTCAGAGGAAAACTTTGAAAATTCTATGCCCCCATTCCCCAAATAAATATCTAAATCTCCGTCGCCGTCTGCATCTAATAAAGCTACAGCAGTTACTTCAGCAGCCAAATCCTCTGAAAAGTTAAATTCTTTTGAATGCTTGTACTGACCTTGTTGGTTCCCAAGCAATACCTCTGATCTAAATCCTTTACTCCCCCCAATAATGACATCCTGAATTCCGTCCTTATTAAGGTCTCCAATAGCAGATTTAGGCCCTGGGGTACTCATCATATGATGCAACAGACGGTCTCTGTTAAAATCAATGAAATTATTTTCCTGGTGAACATAAGCGTCTACCGCGTTAATTTCTGAGAAAATAATTGCGTCTGGAGCTTCAGACAAATTAGTATTGACCACTCCATCTAACATCTCCAACTGAAGCAGTTGATTGGTTTGCACCTCATCTTTAATAGTGACCATACCATTTGGCCAAGTGACTTTTACTTGAACTGAATTGTCAGAGGGTAAACCAATATGTGGTCTTTGATCCATGCTAGATTGAAAGCCTCTAATAGGCTGTTGTGCAACGCTATATGTATTGTCACCTTGAGACACCTCAATTAATGTTCCTACTGCAAATGTGTTCTTTCCAGTTCCTTTTAGATTAAACTGAATAAAGTTATTGTTGGTTTTGTTCTCACTGGTGTTTTTATAGACAAACAGCGGCATATTTACATTGTTAACGACCAAATCTAAATCGCCGTCATTGTCTAAATCTCCATAAGCGGCCCCGTTAGAGAACCCTTTAGTCTCCAACCCTAGAGCAGCATCTCTGTTGAATTTTAAATCACCTAAATTTTTATAAGCCTGATTTTCAATAGGATTAGAAGGTATAATATCTATTAGCCTAGCGTAGTCAACTTGGTTGTTAGTCACAATGGAATTAATGACCTCGTCACTGGAAACGTATTGAAGGTAGTCTTGGTCTGTAAGGTCCCTGTAAATTCCGTTGGCAATAAAAAGGTCTTTTAGGCCGTCGTTGTCCATGTCAAAAAACAATGCACCCCAACTCCAATCCGAGGCCTCTACACCTGCCAATCTGCCAATCTCACTAAATGTATTGTCTCCGTTATTTAGTTGGAGGGTGTTTCTAGTGTATTGGTGGTAATAGCCATTTTTAACGTTGTAAGTGTATTTGTCCCAATTTTCAAAAGTGGTCACTGATTTAAGTCTTTCATAATTGGAAGGAAGCATTTCAGTAACAAAAATATCTGCTTTTTGATCGTTGTTTATATCTGCCATATCTGCCCCCATAGATGCGCCAGAAATAGAGTTTATTGAAGCGGTAAGGGTCTCTTTAAAGCTACCATCCCTATTATTGATGTATAAGTAATCTCTTTCAAAAAAATCATTAGACACGTAAATATCTTCCCAACCATCGTTGTTTATATCACCCACAGTAACGCCCAATCCAAAGCCAATTACGGAACCGTAAATACCCGCTTTCTCACTCACGTCTACAAAAATTCCGTCCTGATTTTCGAGCAGTTTGTCGCCACCCAATACATCTCTTTTGGGTCTTTCATTTCTTCTGAGGTCAAAGCTTCCAATCGCTTGGTAGGAGTTGTTTAACAGGTATACATCTAGATCTCCGTCTTTGTCGTAGTCAAAAAAGGAAGCATGGGTAGAAAAGCCTTTGTCTGCTAAGCCATAAGCGGCTGCCTCTTCTTTAAAAGTGTTGTCTTTTTGATTGATGAATAATTCATTTTGTTTGCTGTCTCCAGAAACATCACCTGAATTACACACATAAATATCTAAATAGCCGTCTGCGTTAATGTCCACCATAGTCACTCCGGTTGACCATGCTCTATTTCCGCCTATTCCAGCAGATTCCGAAATATTTTCAAATGTAAACCCCCCTTTATTTAAAAACAATTGATTGGGCTTCTGATTTGCGGTCAAGTAAACATCTGCCCAGCCGTCATTATTAATATCTCCTATGGCTACACCTCCTCCGTTATAAAAGTTTCGGTAGGTATACACATTAAATTCATTGGAGAATTCTAAGGTGTTTTCAAAGGCCATACCAATGGAGCGATTGTCCTGAATTTCAAATAAGGTATTGGTCTTCTCTTCACAACTGCTCACCAACATCATGACCATGCAGCACAAAGCTATCGTCAAGGGAAGTTTACTAAAAATAGCGTTTTTCATGGGTTTATTTTAATGCAGGAAACTTATGTCTGAGGTCTTCTAAAGTAACCTTTACGTCTTTATCTCCTTGAGCATGAATGATTATCTGTCTGTTTCCGTCAATTTTAACATAGGTAGGCGTGTTTAGTTGTTTATTTTCTAACAAGAAAAAATCATTTCCAGGATACCATTTTTTGAGGGTATCCATAGCTACAAATAGCAATTTATCCGATTGAAGTTTTTCTGTCCATGGAGACCATCCGTCATAGGTAAATTCCATATCTAGCCCAACCATTTGTTTTTCCTCATTAAAAATTCCATAAAAAAGGTGGGTCATGGAAGTTTCAGAAGTCCCTTTTAGTTCGTAGGCTACAAACTGGTTTTTTGGTCCCTGTTTAATGAGTCCTTTTTTGTTTAGTTCCCAACACTTGGCAAAAAAGTCTTTTTTACTGTCTCCGAAATACAAATTAAATTGGAGGCTGTCTATTCTCTTACCAGAGGCCATTTCTTTTTTTACGATGCGATCGTATTTAGACTGACACGAGCCTAGGCTGATTAAAAGCATTCCTAAGAGGGCAAAGGTGAAAATACTATTGAATGTTTTTGATTTTAATGCTGTCATTGTTTATACCTAAAATTATTGAATATTGGTCTTTATCTTTAAAGCTTATAATTGATCTAATGTCTCCTTTTACACCCAAAGATTCCGGTTTTTCAAAGATACCGTTCTTTTGTTGTTTTAATATCCAACCATTTGAAGATTCTAATGGTCCAAACTGGGGTTTTATTTTAGACTGATTTCCACCTAGTATAATATCTATTTTTCCGTTGTTGTCTAAATCTTCTAAAAGAATACTACCCACATTTGAGTACTGCACTTCAGGAGCCAGTGCTTTTCTTGTGAAAGTGCTGTCACTGCCCCAGTAAATTGCGCTGCTCAATACATGAAGCTCTTTTATTAAAGCTGTTTGGTAAACGTCCGCTCCAAACAGATCGGTCATATTTGCATTGGCGTAGTCTTTGTAATAAAGGTATTTTTTCTTTAATGAGGGGATTTGCTTAAAAAGTTCATCTCGGTCTAAGATGGGATAGTCTGCCCCGTTTTCATGATAGGTCATGATTTGTTCTGCAGTACCATTTTCATCAAAATCTTTCACAAACATTTTCATTCCTTTTTTGTAAAAGCTGTTCTCTCCAATATTTCCAATCACAAGATCTTGGTGTCCGTCTGCATTTAAGTCTGCTATCTCTAAGCTTGCCCACAAACCAGTATCTTTTAATAGTCCATAGCTTTCTTTGGCCTCATTAAATGCACCTTGAACGTTTATAAACACTTTTGGAGACATCCATTCTCCCACTACAATAATGTCTTCTAAGCCATCCTTGTTCAAGTCAAAGTGTTTTGCCTCTGTAAGCATACCGATATGTAAAAATACTTCAGGCGCTTCTTCTGTGAAGTTTCCTGCACCATCATTTCTTAAAATAAATCCCTGTCCATCTTTGCCATAGGTTTCCACTTGGTATCTTTCCCCTACAAATAAGTCTGTATCTCCATCATTATCAAAGTCAGCAGCTGTAAGCGCGCCTGTTGAAAATGGTCTTGAAAATAGCGTTTTGGCTTGCTTCGTAAAAGTGCCATTTCCATTGTTTATGTATATTCTGTCATGGAGGTTAAATGAAAACTTAGAATATGCTTTTCCGCCACTTCCCACATAAAGGTCTAAGTCTCCGTCATTGTCAATATCAATGAAAATGGCCTTAGTGTCTTCACTCATGGCATCTTTTTCAAATTCAATTTTAGAACTTAATTGATACTCATCTCCATTGCTGAGCCACAATTCTGAGGTTTGGTTTTTGGCTCCACCAAAAAAGAAGTCTGGCAGTTGGTCTCCATTGAGATCTGCTTTTATAATGACAGGCCCTTCATTGCTATACATTTGCGGCAATAAACGCTCTTGGTTAAAATCTACAAAACCGTTTTCTAAATGTTTAAATCCAAAAGGAACTTTGGTGTCCAAAGAATGGGTGTTTTGTTTCTTTGATGAAACAAGTGGAATGGATTTTTTTACGGCCTTATAATCAACATGGATGTGTTGGTTTACAGGCAGTTCGGTTAAAACGGATCGTTGCTGGTCGGGCCAAAATATTTCAATACTGTCAATGCGAGCGTTTTGCCCTAAGCCAAAGTGAAGCCTATTGCTAATAGCGCTTTGAAAGCCCCTGGAAGGGAATTGTTCGAGCATACTCTTTTGCCCTTCTTGGTAAACGATAACTTTGCTCCCTATACCAAAGGTGTTTTTTTCAAAGCCTTTTAAGCTAATTTGCACATAGTTGTTTTCTGTACTGTTGTTTTTGTAAACAAAAGCAGGCGCATTAATGTTGTTCACCACAAGGTCTAAATCTCCGTCATTATCTAAATCCCCGTAGGCACTTCCATTGCTAAAGCTGGGGGTTTCAAAGCCCCATAGGTCTCTTATGTTTTCAAATTGAAAATTTCCTTTGTTTTTGTATGCTCCATTAGGCACAGCAGCAGAAGGCATCACATCTATAAGTTTACTCAATACGTCATTGTCCTCTTCTATGAGTTGGCGTACCTTTTCATCATTGGCCATAAAGGTTAAGTAATCCCTGTCTAGCAGGTCTTTATGAATACCATTACTAATGTATAGGTCTTTTAAGCCGTCGTTGTCCATGTCAAAGAACAGGGCAGCCCAACTCCATTCCGAACCGTCCACTCCAGCAATTCTCGAAATTTCAGCAAATGTGTTTGTCCCCATATTTCTTTGGAGTACATTCCTTGGAAATTGATTGCCGTAGCCTTTGCTTTTTGCCAATTGGTGTTTGTCCCAACTTTCATAAGAGGCTTTTAGTTTTTTTCTTGACAACTGCTCTGGTAACATTTCTGTGACCATTAGATCTGTTTGAAGGTCATTGTCAATGTCTGCGGCATCGGCTCCCATGGAGCCCATAGAGGTAGCGTTAAAGTAGCTATCTCCCATTTCATCAAAACCGCCATTTTGATTGTTGATATACAGGTAATCTTTTTCAAAAAAGTCATTTGAGATAAAAAGGTCTGGCCATAAATCGTTGTTGAAATCTGATAGGGTAATGCCCAGTCCAAAGCCAATTTTACTGGAATATATACCAGCCTCTTCAGATACATTTACAAAATGCCCATTCCTGTTTTCTAAGAGCTTGTTCCCTTCCATGTCTGGAATATTTCTTTGATTTTCTATTAAATCATAGGCACCTACAGAGCGCATAGAATTGTTGAGTAGGTAACAGTCAAGGTCTCCGTCTAGGTCATAGTCAAAAAAAGCAGCCTGTACAGATAGTCCAGTAATATCCAAGCCGTATTCTGCCGAAGATTCTTTAAATGTATTGTCTTTTTGATTGATAAATAGTTCATTGTGCCTGTTTTCTCCGCCTGGCATGCCTGATTTACACACATAGAGGTCTAGCCAACCATCTTGATTTATGTCTACAAATGTAGCTCCAGAAGACCATATATTTTTACAAGCGACTCCTGCGGTTTCTGCAATTTCCTCAAATTTAAAATCCCCACGGTTTAAATACAATGCATTGTTCACCAAGTTTCCTGTGAAGTAAATATCTATTAATCCGTCGTTATTAATATCTCCTAAAGCCACTCCAGCACCGTTGTAGAAATTCCTATATGTATAAGGATTAAATGTCTCGGTATAACTTAATTCATTGTTAAACGCCACACCAGTTGTACTGGGTTTCATGAGTTCAAATCGTGAACCAGTATCTTTACAGCTCAAAATAAAGAGTGTGAACAGACCTAGCAAAACAACCTTAGCTATATGGCTTGTTTTTGGCATGAATTGTATTGTTATTTAAGTGGTTAAGGGAGGTTGGTTTGTGGGGCAATATACCTAAAATTCTTCTTTATTTCAAGCGGCTAGCCTCCTTAATTTCAGGACTCTTTTTAAAAAATGTTCAAAAAAAAAGCGGCCCTAATGGGCCGCCTTTTATAAGGTATAAACGAAGGATTAGTATCCTTGGTTTTGTGTCAATGCTCCGTTAGAGTTTTGAATAGCATCTGCAGGGATAGGCATTACAATTCTGTAAGCATCAGAATTTGTTTTTTCCCACCATGTAGAATTCCATTTTCCAAAACGGATTAAGTCAGATCTTCTAGAACTTTCCATAAACATTTCACGCCCTCTTTCTGCTAAGAAAGAATCTGCAGTGATAGATCCAAGTGCAGAAACACCTGCTCTTGCTCTTACTGTGTTTACGTCTGCTGCAGCCATAGACCAGTCTCCTGCTACTCTAGCTTTTGCTTCTGCTCTCATTAAGTAAACATCTCCTAATCTCACAATTGGGTAGTCATTATCTAAGTCTGGTCTAGCAAAGTTTTTGAAAGAGAATTTCCCTAATCTTGCACCATCTGTTCTTCCCGCATTTGGCTCTAATTCATTGATTGAAGTAGAATAATTAATGGCAGGGTCTTGAGTGTCAGAGGCTAAATCTACCACGACACTTCCACCGAAGTCTGTTTGTGCTCCTACAATAAAGTTAGCTTTTTTACGTGCATCTCCGTCTTCATAAGAGTTGTAAAACTCTTCCAAAGCAGAGTAACCATTCCAAGGTTGGTCTTGGAATAAGTAAGTAAACTGAGACGCGTAGTGTAATGACATTTGGTGGAAATTCATTCCTCCAGCTGTAGCTTCGTCATATTCAACAGACCATATAATTTCTGGGTTGTCATAGTTTGCAGGAGAGAATACTGCTGCATAGCCTGTTAAGCTTACTGCATCCGTAGAAACCGCTGGTCTCTTAGACGGATTTGGCACAGAAACTGAACTGTCAGACAATCTGTAAGAACTATTAGAGATAATGTAGTCTGCTGCGTCATGCGCTTCTTGCCATCTTGCAGTACCTGTGTAAACTTCAGCGTTTAAGTATAATTTTGCCAAGATACCTAAAGCAGCAAATTGGTTAATTCTGTACTTAACGTCTCCTGTAGTTAATGCAGACCCACTTAAGTCCATAGCTGCAGAAACTGAAGCAACGCCTAAAGCAGAAAGAATTTCTCCTTCAATACGAGCAAAACCAGCAGATCTTGACAATTGTGCAGAAGTACCATTCTCATCTACATAACGAATACGCCCATAAAGGTCTAATAACCTCCAGTGCAAGTAAGCACGCAATACTTTAGCTTGCGCAGTTAAGTTAGCGTCTAGGTTTCCATTTTCAATAGAGTTGTTCACTTGTGCAATAGCGTTGTAACCACCATTCCAAGTGTCTTTGATTGGACCGTTAGCCGCTGTTTGCGTATGTCTGTGAATGTCTAACCAGATTCCACCGTCATACCAGTCACCCCCTTTTTGGGTTACGGCCATTTCATCTGAAGAAACAGATTGTACAGAGAAGTACCCTCCGTGTCCTGCAGTTCCAGTTCCTCTCAAGGCTCCAAAAGCAGAAGTTAGTCCGTCAGATACAGTAAAAGCACTACCACTGAAAGACTGGTTTGTTACCCCGTCTACAGTAAAGTCAGTAGTTAAATCCCCTACCAAATCTTCCTCTAAATCAGTACAAGAGTAAGTTAAACTTACGAGTCCTATACCTAAAAGTATTTTGTTAAAAGTTTTCATAATTTTTTTTTTAAAAGTTAATGTTAAGTCCTACAGTAAATGTACGAGCAGAATAGAAGTTATTTCTTCTGTCCATACCTGGAGCCAACACATTTCCATTGTCTGATAAAGACGGTTCTGGATCAGATCCAGTATACTTTGTCAAAACAAAAGCATTTTGAACGTTTAAAGATAAAGTAGCTCTGTCAATAAGACTGCTATTTAAGTTTAAGTTTCTTGCTACGGTTAAGTTGTCTAATTTAAAGAAATCTGCTTTCTCAACATATAAAGAAGAGAATTGTGCGTTGGTAATTTCTGGGTTAGCTAACTCAGTATTGATGTAGTTATACGATTTTTGTGAACCAACTCTTGGTTCGTAAAATACACGGAATGTATTTACTAAGCTGTGTCCAAATGCTCCTCTAAAGAATGCATTAATAGACCACTCACCAAAAGTAATCTGGTTTGTCCAACCCAATTCAAAGTCTGGAGTACCTCTACCAACAACAGCAAAATCTGCGTCGTCGTTTAACATATTAGCTTGGTTGGTGTTAATTACACCATCTCCGTTAACATCTACAAAGTTCTGAGAACCATTGGTTACAGTTCCATCCCATACTGGTGCATAGATCTGTCCAATTTCTTCTCCTACTTTAACACGGATTGCGTAAGTATCATTTTGACCAGGTGCACCTAAGTTAGCAAAACGCTCTTGATCAGAAACATACTCATCCAAGATAGTTTGATTTCTAGACCAAACAATTCCAGTGTTATAGTTCACACCATCTCCTTTTACTAAGTCATAGTTTACAGCCAACTCAACTCCTTTAGAAGTTACTTGACCTGCATTTTCAAATCTCCTGTCAAATCCATAAACAGTAGCATCTACTTGTCTGTCTAAAATAAAATCACTAGAAGTTTGCTCGTAGATGTCTAAAGAAGCAGACAATCTGTCTGTGTTAAAATCTAAACCGAAGTTAATCTCAGATTTTTCTTCCCATTTAAGGTCTGGGTTTGCAGCCCTTACTAGGAAAGTATTTCCTCCAGATGTACCACCACCGGCCCATCCAAATCCTCTCACTTCTTGAGATAATCCATTTCCTGCAGGTACGTTACCAGTTACCCCGTAAGAAAGTCTAGCTTTTAATTGGTTTACACCTTCAAGATTTAAGTATTTATTTAAATCAGTTCCTAGTCCAATTGCAGGGAAAGTACCGTATTTGTTACCTTCACCAAATTTAGTAGAACCTTCTCTTCTCACAGAAGCATTTACAAATAAATTGTCTCCAATCGTTAAGTTTGCTCTTAAAAAGTATGCTTCAATTTCATTGTCTGGAGCCATATCAGAGTTAGCACCTACAAAACCTTGGTTTAATAAATCTTGACCTAACTCAATAGCATTAATATAGTCAAAATCACCTGTTGGGAAATCTCCAACAGTTACTGAGTGAGAGTTAAAGTTTTGCTTTTGGTAAGAATAACCTCCAGTTAATACTAAGTTAGAGTTGCCAAAAGACTTATTCCAAGTAGCATAAGCTTCGTATAATCTGAAAGTATACTCATCGTTGTACAATGTAGCAGAACCTTTTCTAGAAGGAGATGCAGCACCACCATTCCAAAGTGAAGTTCCTCTGTAGTACAATCTATTTCCATATTTAGACAATTGGTTCGCAGCATTGAAATGAACATCAAAATCATCCGTTAAGCTGTAGGTGAAGTTTGCAGAGTAGTTGTACTCTACTTTTTTACCATCGTTAATGTTTTGGTTGGCAATAGAAACAGGGTTGAATGAATCAAACAAGCCTAAAGTTTCAAAATAACCACCAAATTGCTCACCGTTAAATGCATAAGGTGCATTTTCAGCTAAAACAGGTGCAGTTGGGTTATACAAAGTAGCATAACGCAATGCTTCACTGAATCCATTTTGTTGGTTTCTATCTGTGAAAGAAGAAGAGAACTCAATTTTTAATTTGTCATTTAAAGTTCTTGTAGAGAAGTTTAAACGCGCATTCATTTGAGTAAACCCGTTGTTTACTAAGATGCCTTCTACATCTCTATAGTTGGCAGAAACACGGTAGCTAGTGGAACCATTACCACCTGACATAGAAACGTTGTGGATTTTAGTTGCAGCAGTTCTTGTAACCTCATCCAACCAGTTGGTTGTTGCACCTAAATCACGACCGCCAGCAGCTCTAAACTCATCTGCAGACATAACGTCTATTGTATTTAATCTTTCAGCAGAAGAATACTG
>ENA-UPXF01000399-UPXF01000399.1-marine-metagenome-genome-assembly--contig:-NODE-399-length-19751-cov-3.636322_pt1 | contig 19751 bp, 14 predicted proteins | sample MGYA00238177_ERZ767431 | MGnify/ENA primary metagenome ERZ767431 (study PRJEB28953, sample SAMN06266262) | marine metagenome | isolation source: Columbia River Estuary | place: USA:Columbia River Estuary... | reverse complement strand
GATTTCACCATTATCAAGAACTACAATTTTATTCGCGTTTTGAATTGTTGAAAGTCTATGCGCGATAATAATACTTGTTCTTCCTTTGGTTAATTTCTCTGTTGCAATTTGTATTAATTCTTCAGACTCACTGTCCACACTTGAAGTCGCCTCATCAAGAATAAGTATACTTGGGTTATAGACGTATGCTCTAATAAAAGAAATTAGCTGACGTTGTCCAGAGGATAAAACTCCTCCCCTTTCTCCAACTTCGTAATCGTAACCATTCGGTAATTTCATGATGAAATCATGTGCTCCAACAGCTTTTGACGCAGCGATAACATCTTCCCTCGTAATTGACTTATCATTAAGTGTAATATTATTTAAAACTGTATCTGAGAATAAAAATACGTCTTGTAAAACGATGGCAATGTTTCGTCTTAAGTAGGCAAGTTCAATATCATTCAAATTAATGTCCCCTACCAATATTTCACCCTTCTGAAACTCATAAAAACGACCCAATAAATTTACAATGGAACTTTTCCCTGCACCCGTTGCACCAACAAATGCAGTCGTTTGTCCTTTTTCAATTTCAAGATTGATGTTCTTAAGCACCCAATCTTCCTTCGAATAGGCAAAAAACAAATCGTTAATTTTTATATTATTATCAAAAGAACAATTCACTATTTTTCCATCGTTTTGAATTTGATCTTCTCGATCTAATATCTCGAATACTCTTTCTGCTCTAACAGTTCCTCTTTGAAGGATATTAAATTTATCTGCCAATTGCCTAATCGGTCGGTACAACATGTGAACCCATAAGATAAATGCTACAATCTCTCCATACATTGTTTTTATCTCATCTGCAGTCTTCCCTCCAACTTTTAAAGCCCCCCAAACAAGCAACAATGCAATAGACAAAGAACTTAACAACTCAACCAAAGGGAAGAAAATGGAATACGCCCACACAGCGCTAATATGAGCTTGTCGATGTGATTTATTTATCCTTTCAAACTTTTCAAACTCTGCCCTTTGTCGATTAAACAACTGCACTAAATTCATGCCTGTTAGGCGCTCTTGCACAAAATTATTTAACCGTGTAACCTGAGTTTGTTCTTGCTGCAAAGTCCCCCTAATTACTCGCGCAAAAACTCTTGTAGAAATAAGTAAAATTGGAATCGGAATTAAGGTCATAATTGTTAACTCCCAGTTTGTTGTAAACATAAGAGCTATTACTATTACCAATGAGATTAAGTCGCCAGCCACACTCATCATTCCAGAGGAAAACACGTCTGTAATAGCCTCTAAATCTGCGATTAATCTTGTAACCAATGATCCGATTGGAGTCCGATCAAAATATTTCATTCTGAAAGTCAATATATGATCCATTAATTTCTGTCTTAAATCACGAATTATGGACTGTGCAAATAGATTTGAAAAATACGCGGATAGAAATTGAAACACCCCTTCTAAAACAAGGATACCTATTACAACCATTGTCCAGAAAAACAATTGATCGCCATCTTGTTTTTTTACAATGTATTGATCAACCATATGACCAATAAGTTTCGGTCTAACAGGACCTAAAAAAGCAAGGACTAATGTACAAATAACGGCTATAGAAAATAATCCTCGATATGACTTCCAATATGAAAGTAATCGAATAAATACTCCGAAATTTAATTTGGACTTTTTTTCCATCTTCACAAAAGTAATTGAAAAGATGAGAACTTTATCTCTTTAACCAACTCAATTAAGATGAAAACCAACCATTTCAACTTCGTTGATAACAATTATCAATAGATGCCAACTATTTTCTTTAAATTCGACTAACTTTATAAAAAAGTCTTATATGATTCATAATTTCTCAAAATCTAACTCAATCTTTTCTACATTCATTTCAGAAATTCGAAATGTAGAAATTCAGCATGACTCAATGCGTTTTAGAAGAAATCTCGAACGGATTTCTGAAATTCTTGCATATGAAATTTCAAAAAAGTTAGAATATAAAAAACAAGACATTACAACACCTTTAGGTATCGCCGAAATCCCATTAATTAAGGATCAACCTGTTTTAGCAACCATTTTAAGAGCAGGTCTTGGGATGCATCAAGGATTCTTGAATTATTTTGATGGTGCAGAAAGTGCTTTTATCTCTGCCTATAGAAAACATACAACAGCTGAAGATTTTGATATTCATGTTGAATACTTAGCTTCACCGAAAATAGACAACAAGGTTGTTATTATTTCAGACCCAATGCTTGCAACAGGTAGCTCAATGGCACTTGTGTACAAAGCAATTCTACAGCAAGGTAATCCGTCAAAAGTATTTGTTGCTGCTGCAATCGCTACACCTGATGCTTTAGACTTCTTAAAGAAAAGACTTCCAGACAATACTGAATATTTTATTGGCGCAATTGATGATGAACTTACAGCTCAGGCGTACATCGTTCCTGGATTAGGAGATGCTGGAGACTTAGCTTATGGCGTTAAATGCTAGAATTATGAATATAGCAATCCTTACAAGTATCTTTTTTTTAGCAATGGTGAAGTTTATGTTCGCTTCAATACCAGGTAGCATTGCTGACATACCTGCTTGGCAAACTTATTTAGCGGCATGCTCTGGAGGGACAATTAGTGCAGCTTTTTTTTACTTCTCAGCTGAATTATTCATGAAAATGAGTGCTCGAAAAAAATTAGAGAAAGAATTATTAGCTATAAAAAACGGTAAAGAAATTAAGCAAAAAAAGAAATTTACTTACCTAAACAAAATGGTTGTTAAATTAAAAAGAAGTGTTGGCATATACGGAATTACATTCCTAGCTCCATTGTTTCTATCGGTACCTATCGGTAGCATTATTTCCGCCAAATTTTATGGAAAGAAAAAAATCACTTTCTTACTTATTGTTATTGGAATGTTTACAAATGGGCTTTTAACAACTGGTTTAGCTTATATTTTTAGATGATGAAACATTTGTTTTTTGATTTAGATAGAACATTATGGGATTTTGAAAAAAATTCTGAGCAGGCTCTAAAAATATTATTTGATGACTTAAGCCTTCATGGTCATTTTAAATCCTTTCAATCCTTTCATAAAACTTATAAAAATATTAACGCCAAACTTTGGCATCAATATGGAAAAGGGAAAATAACGAAGGATGTTCTCAGAATTAAACGATTCGATGATACTTTGAAATCCTTTCAAATTTTTGATAAAGAATTAGCCGGAAAACTTGGAGAGGGATATGTTAATATTTCTCCGTATCAAACGAATTTGTTTCCAAACACGATTGAAACCCTTTCTTATCTAAAAAAAGAAGGTTTCGAACTTCACATTATTACAAATGGATTTAAGGAAGTTCAATACATTAAACTTGAAAAAAGTGGCCTTATTGATTTTTTTGATGTAATCGTTTGCTCTGAAGAAGTTGGTGAAAGCAAACCAGCCATTAATGTTTTTAATCATTCACTTAAACTCGCAGATGCAAAATCATCAAACAGCATTATGATTGGCGACGATTTTAATTGTGACATATTAGGCGCTTGTAATGCTGGTATGCATGGCATCTTATTCGACCCTCACAATAAATACAAACCGAATCATCACGAGTGGCAAATTAACAATCTTGATGAAATTCCAGAATTAATTCCGTGGATTTCTAAAATATAGCTAAAACCTTGACAGGTATAATTTTACCCCCTTATCATTCGGACCATATTTAATAATAATCCTTTTATTGTTTTTATTTAAAAATCCTGTTTTAAATTGTATTGAGTATGGGACATTCAATTCAGTATTATAAAACTTCAAGGATTTACCTCCCTTAAAACTTGTTTTTGTAGTGATTATATTATCGCTAGAATACTTCAATGTACTTAATTCATATAAGTAAACATCACCCTCTTTTCTCAATACAGCCTCTTCAACCTTTGTACTATCACCAATTTTATTAATCCGGTAATCAACAAAATGTAATTCATCACCGTGTCTCTCACAAATTGAAATTGCAGTATGATTTTTATAAACCCAATGCCCTTCAAACTTTAAAGCTTTTTTCGAAAGTTGTCCGAATGAAGTATATGAAGCACAAATAATAATTAAGATTAATAAACGTTCCATTTTTAACTTTTAAAAAATTTCTTGTCTAATTTTTTCATAAAGAATCATCCCTGTCGCAACCCCAACATTCAAAGAAGAAATTTCTCCTGGCATCGGTATTTTACAACTAATATCTGCCAAGTTAATTAAGTCTTGTGTTATCCCATCTTTTTCAGACCCCATAACAACACAAACCGCACCCCTAAGATTCGTTTCATGCAAAGGAACTGAAGACTTCTCTGTACACGCTACAATTCTTAATCCACACTGTTGAATGTAAAATAACGAATCTTTTAGACTCTCAGACTTACACACTTTTATTCGATTTAAAGCTCCAGCTGAAGTTTTAACAGCATCAGCTGTTACTTGAACAGAGCCTTTAGAAGGCAATAAAATAGCATCAACACCCATGCATTCAGCAGTACGCGCAATTGCTCCAAAATTTCGAACATCTGTTATTCGATCTAGCGCAAGAACATAAGGTTTCTTATCCGCAGCTATCAATTCATCAACAATTGTTTCAATTTTATAATAATCGATTGGCGCAACAAAAGCAATCACCCCTTGATGATTCATTTCAGTTAAAGCATTCAATTTTTCAACTGGAACAAATTGAAGTTGATAATCCTTCCCCTTTAACTCTTCTTTTAATTCTAAAAAAAGTTCTTTTTGAATTCCTTTTGCAATGATGATTTTATTTAACTCTCTCCCAGCACGAATTGCTTCTATTACTGGATGAACTCCAAAAACAATCTCTTCAGAAGATTTTTTGACATTTCTTTTATTCTCGTATTTATTCTTTTGGTCGTAGCGACCACCTTTATCGTATTTATTATTCCTTCCTATACAAATTGATAATTTAAAACTATCTGCATGTTTTCTGACACAGATTTGGCAACTGGACAAGCCTCAGCAGCTCGTCTCACTTTATTTTGTTCTGCTTCGCTCCAACCGTTACCTGTTAAATCGAATTTTATTTCTAAGGCACTTACCCTTCTTGGATCTGAGCCCATTACTTTTAGAATATTTGCACTGCCATTCACAAAATTCAACTGATTAGACTCACAATATATTCCAATGATAGTCATCATACATGAAGCATAAGAAGTTGCAAGCAAATCTGTAGGTGAAAAGGATTCTCCCTTACCATTATTATCGACGGGGGCATCAGTAACTAACTTAACACCTGACTTCACATGTGTACATTCAGTTCTTAACCCTCCTAAATAATTGACTTTTACTGTTGTCATATGATACTCTTTTGTAATTTTGTACTTTCAAGAATAAATTGTGCCACAAAAGTAGTTTTTTATTCTCGTTAATTAAGAATATACTACATAATCGAAATAATCATGAGTGAATTAACAAATGAGGACAACCGAGTAAGAATTAAAAAACCAAAATGGCTTCGTGTTAAATTGCCTACAGGTGAGAATTACAAAAAAGTAAGATCCTTAGTTGACGAACACAAGCTGCATACAATTTGCGAAAGTGGGAACTGCCCAAACATGGGAGAATGCTGGGGAGAAGGTACTGCTACATTCATGATCTTAGGAAATATCTGCACCAGATCTTGTGGGTTTTGTGCTGTAAAAACTGGTCGACCAGACGATGTTGATGAATTTGAGCCAGGAAAAGTAGCTCACAGCGTAAAAACCATGTCGATTAAACATGCTGTAATTACTTCTGTAGATAGAGACGACTTGAAAGATGGCGGTGCTAATATTTGGGCTCAAACTGTAAGAGCCATTCGTAAACAATCACCGGGCACAACATTAGAAACATTAATACCAGATTTCGCCGGTAAATGGGATAACCTTCAAATTATTATTGATGTTGCTCCTGAGATAGTTAGCCACAACCTTGAGACGGTAAGAAGATTAACCAAAGAAGTTCGTATCCAAGCAAAATACGATCGTAGCCTTGAAGTATTACATCGTTTAAAAAAAGGTGGTATGCGAACAAAATCTGGGATCATGCTAGGACTTGGGGAAACACATGAAGAAATCATTGAAACAATGGAGGATCTTCGAAGTGTAAAAGTGGATGTTCTAACAATTGGCCAATACCTACAACCAACTGCAAAACATCTTCCAATTAGTGAATTTGTGACACCTGAAAGATTTGCCGAATACGAAAAGTTAGGTTTAGAAATGGGATTTAGATTTGTTGAAAGCGGTCCACTAGTGCGCTCATCGTACCATGCCGAAAAACACATGTTTTAAATGATAGACCTGTATATTTTTCATTATTTTTTGTCTATTGCTTTTTGATTAATTTAATTGATTGCCATACATTTGTTAAAATAGAGTGTCTTAAAAGAAGTAAAAACCATTTTTTATTATTATTTTGCGACACTTTTAATGCGAAATTAAAGATTTGAATAATACATTATTACTTATGAAAAAGTTAATTGCAACTTCTATTTTGTCTCTTCTAGTCGGATCTTCGACGTTTGCTCAACAAGAGATTACTAAGAAATGTGGAGCCTACGAGGCAATGGAAGAAGTCTTCCAGATGTATCCAGAAATAAGAGATAGTTATGAAGCACACATGCTGCTTGAAAACAGTCGTGTAAAAAACACAAACAATGAATCTAAAGTTGTTGGTGATGCTTACATCATTCCTGTTGTCTTTCACATCATTCACGAATATGGAAATGAAAACATCTCAGATGCTCAAGTCTATGATGAATTAGAAGTTTTAAACAGAGAATTTAATTCTGCAGACCCTGATTCAGTTGATGTAGTTGCTGAATTTGCTGGTTTGATTGGAAACGCACACATGACTTTTAAATTAGCTGCATTAGATCCTTACGGAAACTGTACGAATGGAATTGAGCATATTTATTCTCATGAATCTAGAGTTGGTGACGCTTATTCAAAACTTAACCAATGGAACAGAGCTAAGTATTTAAATATCTGGGTTACAAAAATTGTTGGTCAACCAGGTGCTGCAGCATACGCTCTAAAGCCAGCATCAACAGACGGTAGCGGATTTTGGATGGACGGAATAGTTTCTAACCACACTTATGTTGGTTCTATTGGAACTGGGAGCCCTTTTGTAGAGTCTACGCTGTCTCATGAAATTGGACATTATTTCAACTTATCTCATACTTGGGGTAACACAAATGATCCTGGAGTTGCTTGTGGTGATGATGGTGTTTCTGATACTCCTGAAACGGCAGGATGGACAAGTTGCCCATTAGGTTCTTCTGACAACTGTAATACAGGTATACAAGAAAATTTACAGAACTACATGGAGTATGCTTATTGCGACAGACACTTTACGCCAGGACAAGTAGAGTTTATGCACAACGCTTTAGAAGGTATTGCTGGACAAAGAAACATTTTATGGCAAGACTCAACTTTAATCGCTACAGGAGTTAAAGATTTAAATTTACCACAAGTCCCAACAAACGACATCAACAATCTTACGGTTCCATTATGTGTTCCTGTTGCTGATTTCAATGCTGATAAAAAGGCTGTTTGTGTTGGAACTTCAGTTCAATTTTCTGATGAGTCATGGAACGCTGTTGTAGCTTCAAGAACATGGACATTTGAAGGTGGTACTCCTGCAACATCAACTTCAGCTAACCCTGTTGTTTCATGGGCAGACTACGGATGGAAAAAAGTAACATTAGTTGTTACAAATGATGCAGGTTCTGATACTAAAACAGAACAATCATATTTATATGTATCTCCAGACTGGGCAGATTACACTGGTCCTGTTAACTTCAACATGGAAAGCAACAATCATTTGTTTTTAGTTCAAAACATTGAAGACAATTATGGTAAATTCGCACCAAAATCTGGAGTAGGTATGGATGGTTCTACTGCATTTAAATTACAGACTTACAAAAACACTACAGGTGCTGATGCATACACAAATGATTGGTTCTACAACGGTAGATTAGGTTTAAGTACTGATAACTTGATTACTCCTTCAGTTGATTTAAGAAACACATCTTCTATCACAGTTTCTTTTGATTATGCTTACGCAACAAATGCAACGCAAACTGCTGACATAACTGAAGTTTTAAAAGTATATTCTTCTAGAGACTGTGGACAAACTTGGTCTACTAGAGCAACAATTACTGGGAATGAATTAGTTACTGCTGGTTACGCAAGTAATTCTGACTTCAACCCTACAAGTAATACAATGTATGTGAATAAATCATTTAGTTACCCAGCAACGTCACAAGACAATACTACTAGATTCAAATTTGAGTTTGTAGCATCAGATGTTTCTAGCAACTTATTTATTGACAACATCAATATCAACGGTACTTTAGGTTTAAATAGCACAACTATATCTGATTTAGAATTAGTTGTATATCCTAATCCAACACAAGGCGAAGCAATTAACGTTTCATATACAGCTAGCGAAGAGCCTACAACTTTCACATTACGTGATGTTCAAGGTAAAGTGATTGCTACTCAAACGATTGAAACAACAAATGCTTCTGTTACTGAGAAATTAAATAACACGCAAAATTTACCAGCTGCTTGTTACTTCCTAGAAGTTACAACTGGTGATTATTCTACAACTAAAAAAGTTGTTGTAATGTAAGAATTCATTCTTTATAAAAAAGAGGCTGCAATTGTAGCCTCTTTTTTTTTGCAAATAATTAATGATTACTTCCAATTAAACGTTCATAAATAATAAATTTGTATAAAACACTCTTAGATGAATAATTTCGATGTAACAATTATAGGTTCAGGACCTGGAGGATATGTAGCAGCAATTAGATGTGCCCAATTAGGGATGAAAGTTGCTTTAATTGAAAAATACAGCACCTTAGGCGGGACATGTTTAAATGTTGGTTGTATCCCATCAAAAGCTTTATTGGATTCTTCCGAACACTTTCATAACGCGACTCACAATTTTAAAGAGCACGGCATAGATGTTAAAGACGTTAAGGCGAACATCACTCAAATGATTCAACGTAAAAACGATGTTGTTTCACAAACTTGTGCTGGTGTAAAATTCTTAATGGACAAAAATAAGGTTGAAGTTTTTGAAGGTATTGGATCATTAGTTGATAAAAATACTGTCAAAATAGTTGGAGTTAAAGGTGAAGAAACAATCACAACTAAAAACATAATACTGGCAACAGGATCTAAGCCAAATTTCTTCCCTGGAATGGAACCAGATAAAAAACGAATCATTACTTCTACTGAAGCACTAAACATGAAGGAAATTCCATCCAAAATGATTGTGATTGGTGGAGGTGTAATTGGATTAGAATTAGGATCTGTTTTCGCTAGACTTGGTACACAGATAGAAGTTGTTGAATTTGCAAATAAAATTGTGCCAACCATGGATGGTACAATGTCAAAAGAGCTAACAAAAGTTCTAAAAAAGGAAGGATTTAAATTTCATTTAGAACACAGAGTTCAAAAGGTAACGAATAAAGGAAAAGGAGTTGAATTAACAGCTTTAAACAAAAAAGGGGAAGAAGTAACCCTTCAAGGTGATTACTGCCTTGTAGCTGTTGGTAGAAAGCCATTCACGGCAGGTCTAGGACTTGAAAATGCAGGTTTAAAAGTAAACGAAAAAGGACAAATTGACGTGAATGACAACCTACAAACCTCTGTTCCAAATATTTTCGCAATTGGAGATGTGGTTAGAGGCGCAATGCTTGCTCACAAAGCCGAGGAAGAAGGTGTGTTCGTAGCAGAATTCTTAGCAGGACAAAAACCTCACCTAAATTACAATTTAATTCCAGGAGTTGTTTACACATGGCCAGAAGTAGCTTCTGTTGGTAAAACGGAGGAAGAATTAATTGCTGCAGGAATGGAGATTAAGATCGGTCAATTCCCAATAAAAGCATTAGGTAGAGCAAGAGCTTCTATGGATATTATGGGAACAATTAAAATAATTGCCGATAAAAATACAGACGAAGTTTTGGGTGTACACATGATTGCACCAAGAGCTGCTGATTTAATTATGGAAGCTGTAACTGCTATGGAATTTAGAGCATCAGCTGAAGATATAGCGCGAATCTGTCACCCTCACCCTACATACTCAGAGGGGATTAAAGAGGCAGCACTTGCAGCCACAGAAGATAGAGCTCTTCACATTTAATAAATTAAATAAAAAAAAGACCTTCAATTGAAGGTCTTTTTTTTATCAATTATTTTCAGAATCTTGAAACTTTGCTTTTTTAGAACCACTGTATATAGAAAACTTTCTAAAGGAACATTCTAAATCACCGTTGTATAATTTAATTTTTCGATCTGGTCTAAGTCCAACTCTCTTATATGCATCTTTGTTCGATGATAAAAGCCAACAATCAAATCCTTGCATATCATTTTTCATCCAATCACCCACTTTCTCATATAACTCTTCTATCTCCTCACCCATCCTTTCTCCATAAGGAGGATTCGATATCATAACACCAGAATCAGATTCTATTTTAATCTCTTCAAAAGAAGCATTACTTATTTCCACAAAACGACCAACAGATAATCCTCTTAAATTTCTTCTCGCCTTAAGAACCATTTCAGCACTTATATCAGAACCAATGATTTTACAAGGCAATGATTTTACATTCTTAAGAATATTTGATTGAATCTCTTCCCAAATTTCAGGATTAAAATTGGCGAAATTTTTAAACGCGTAATGCTGTCTTTCTATTGTTGATGGAATCCCGGCAGCATAAAGAGCAGCTTCAATTAATAAGGTACCTGATCCACAAAACGGATCTACAAATGTTGATTTTTTATCCCAACCTGACATTCGTATTAAACCTGCAGCTACGACTTCATTTAACGGAGCTTCTCCTATTGAATCTCTATATCCTCTTTGAAATAAAGGTGCCCCACTTGTATTTAGAGATATAATAACATCTTGCTTATTAATGTAAACATCAAAAACTACCTGAGGAGATTTTAAATTTACATCTGGTCGATCATTGAATTCGTCTCTAAAACGATCCACAATTGCATCTTTTACGACCAACATTGGATAATGAGTATGATTAAACATATCAGAATGAACTGCGCCACGAACGGCGAATGATTTATCCAAACTAAAGTACTTCGTCCAATCTAGTTTTAAGCTTTTCTTATAGAGATCATCCTCATTGTTAATTCTAAACGAAGCAACTTCAACTAACACAGACATCCCACATCTTAAATGTACATTCAAATAATAAACATCTTTCCAACTTCCAGTAACCTGAACAGCTCTGTTCAAAATTTTAACATCCTTAAACCCCATTTCTCCTAGCTCTTCTGCAAGAACTTCTTCCAGTCCAAAAACCGTTTTAATTGTAATTTTTAACTGTTCCTCTTTCATAATTTGTGATTTATTGATTGGTAATCTATAATAATTACCCTTACTTTGTACAAAAGAACAAATTTGACGGCAAAGAAACTATATTTACTTCTTTTTACTTTGTTTATAACGAACCACTATTTTAGCCAAACTCAAAAAATTGGACTAGTATTGAGTGGTGGTGGAGCAACTGGATTTGCACACATTGGAGTTTTAAAAGCACTTGAAGAAAACGGAATCCCTATTGATTATATAACTGGGACATCTGCTGGTGCTTTGATTGGAAGTATGTACGCCTCAGGAATGAGTCCTGCCGAAATAGAAGCCAAAGTTGTTAGTGACGATTTTCAATTAATGGCGAAAGGTGAATTAAAACCTAGCCAACAATTTTTACTTCGTGAACCTGCTCCAAATGCAGGGATGTTCAATTTAAGTTTTTCAAAGGATAGTCTCCTACGAAAATCACTACCCACGAACTTCGTCTCATCATCTTATTTAGATTTTGAAATGATGAGCTTTCTAGGGCCCGTTTCTGCATCAAACAATCATGATTTTGATAATTTATTTGTGCCCTTTCGATGTGTAGCTTCAGACATAGCAAAGAATGAAAGTGTAATCTTTAAAAATGGTCCTCTAAATGCGGCCGTTCGTGCTTCAATGACATACCCTTTTTTTTTCAAGCCAACTGAAATTAATGGAGTACTACTTTTTGATGGAGGTCTTTATAATAATTTCCCTGCTGATGTAATGTACGAAGACTTTAACCCAGACTTCATCATTGGAAGCAATGTATCATACAACGCAAGTAAACCAGAAGCTGACAACCTCATTAGCCAATTAACCAACATGCTGGTGAGATATTCGGATTACAACCTTCCGTGTGAGCAAGGCTTTATCATATCACCCAAAACAAATGTTGGTACTTTTAGTTTCGAAGATATTCAGCAAGCAATCAATGATGGTTATGAGCAAACACTAAGTCAGATAGACTCACTAAAAAAAAATATAACTCATTTTGTTGATTCTAGCGATTTAGCAAAAAGAAGAATCGATTTTAAATCGAGAATACGACCTATTCTTATCAATCAAATAGAATCGGTCAATAATAATGATAAAATTAGTTATACTAAATCTGCACTTTTTAAAAAAAACAAGAAAGAAATACTAACACTGGAGGAGATTGAAAAACGATACTTTAGAATGTACGCTGCCTCACAAGTTGATTTCATTTTTCCAACAATTTCAATGAACTCGGATTCGACGTACACCATGTCGAATGACATTCGGAAATCAAAAGATTTCATCATTGACATTGGGGGACACATCTCATCTCGACCAGTGAACACTGGATATATTGGACTTACATATCAAACCCTAGGAAAAACATTAACGAGTACAAAATTAGAATCTTATTTTGGGAAATTTTACGGATCAGCAAAAGCTTCATTCACGTTAGATCTACCCGTAGTCTATCCTATTTCTACATCCATTTATTTCACACTTAATCGATGGGATTATTTTAGAAGTTTCGCTACATTTTTTGAAGATGTTAAACCTTCATTTTTGATTCAAAACGAAATGTATGCAGGATTAAAATTGAAATTGCCTGTAGGAAATACTTGGGTTGGCGCCATTGAAGGAAACGTTTTCAAGCTAGATGATTCGTATTATCAATCAGATAATTTTACAAATAAAGATACAGCTGATGTCACCAACTTCAATGGATTATCTACTAATTGGAGCTTTGCAAAAAACACATTAAACAGAAAACAATTTGCATCAGGAGGACATCTATTTTCTATCAATGCGCGATATGTTTTTGGCAGAGAACACGCCATGCCAGGAAGTACATCAATAAACAAGAATGAAATAATAAAACTACATCATTGGTTAAATATTGGAATAGATTATCAATCATTTTTAATCGACGAACAAAATTTTCATTTTGGATTGCATGGCCAATTAGTTTACAATAGTCAGTCTCTTTTTGCAAATTACACCTCATCATTACTAGCAATGACTGAATTCTCATTGGTTCCTGATGCAAAAACTTATTTTCTACCAGAATACAGATCCCCACAATTTATTGGTGCTGGAATGAATGTGATTTTCACCATAAAAAAGAAAATTGATTTAAGAATTGATGGATATGTTTACCAACCTTTTATGCAAGTAATTGAAAATATTGATGGAACCTTATCCCTATCAAAACCTTTTAAAGGAGAAACTTTCATGGCTTCTACATCCGCAATATATCATAGCCCTGTAGGACCATTAAGAGCAACACTGAATTACTTCCCTTTACAAACGAATCCTCTAGCCTTTCAAATAAGTCTCGGATATGTTCTATTTAACGACCGCGCAATTCGCTAACAAAATCGTATATTCGCAGTCTAAATTTTGACTATGAGTAAGATAATTTGCGGAATTCAACAAATGGGTATTGGCGTTCCAAACGTTGAAAATGCTTGGAAATGGTATCGAAAATATTTTGGTGTCAACGTTAAAGTTTTTGAAGAAGCTGCAGATGCACCTTTAATGACAATTTACACTGGAGACAAAGTACAATCAAGAACAGCCACACTTGCTTTAAGTATGGAAGGCGGTGGTGGTTTTGAAATCTGGCAATATACCTCACGAAATACTGAAAAAGCAAGTTTTGATATACAATTAGGTGATTTCGGCTTATACATGTGCCGCATAAAATCACGCAATGTGACAGAAAGCTTTAATTATTTCAAAGAAAATGGTGCCGAAATAGTTTCAGAATTAAGCTCTAATCCAAAGGGAGAAAAGTCCTTTATTACAAAGGATCCAAATGGGAATCTATTTCACATTGTTGAAGGAAGAGGTTATTTTTCAGACACAAAACACCCGTCAAAATGTGGAGGTGTTGCTGGTTCTATGATTGGTGTGAGTGATATCGAAAAATCAATTTCACTTTATAGAGACATTTTAGGGTATGAAACTGTTGATTACGATGAGATAGGAATTTTTGAAGATTTAAAAGGCCTACCTGGTGGAGATCAAAAAGTTAGACGTGTTTTATTATCCCATAAAAATGAAAGAAGTGGACCTTTTTCTAAATTACTTGGTCCAACTCAAATAGAGCTAATACAATCTTTAGAAAGAACCGATTGCCGCTCCATATTTGAGAATAGGTATTGGGGAGACTGGGGATTTATTCATCTTTGTTTTGATGTTCAAGGAATGGATCAATTACAAAAAGAATGTGAAGAAAATGGATTCCCGTTCACTGTTGATAGTGGTGACACATTTGACATGGGAGAAGCAGGCGGAAGATTTTCATACATAGTTGACCCTGATGGAACATGGATTGAATTTGTTGAAACCCACAAAGTTCCAATTATGAAAAAAATTGGTTGGTACATTAACTTGAAGAACAAAAAACCAGGAAAAAGACTCCCAAATTGGATGTTACGAACAATGGGAATGAATAAAGTTAAAGACTAGTCATTGATTTAAATAACCATCCTATTGATTAAATGATTATTTAATGACAATATAATTCGTTAATTTTGAAGAATACTAGATAGTCCTATGAAAAGAATATTTTTATCCACTTTTATACTTTGTTTAACATTAACATTCTTACAATCTTGTAATGAAGATGTTGATTTAATTGGAGAATTTACCGAAACAGCTGTTGTTTACGGAGTTATAGACCAAGCTGATTCGGTTCACTTTGTTAAAATTAATCGCGCATTTATTGGACCAGGGAATTCTTTAGAGATAGCTCAAATTCCTGATTCTAGTTATTTTAAATCAGTAAGTGCTACTATTACTGAAATAGGTGGTGAAGGTAGAACTTGGATTTTGAAAGATACTACTGTAACAAATAAGGATGAAAATGGTGTTTTTTATGCTCCTGAGCAAAAATTATACACGTTCTATTCTAACAGCATAGACAATAGTAATTCTGCAACAGGATCGGCTTTAAACCCTTCTGCAACATACCGCTTCAAAGCAATAATTAATGGTGGAGAATTTGAAGTTTCTGGTGAGACAAAACTTGTATCAGGAATAACTGAAGCTGCAACGAACCCAATTAATCATTTTAAATTTGCCCAAAATCCTGGAGAATACAAAAGCTCTTCAATTTCAGCTTCTGTTGGTAATTCATATGTAATTAATGGTTCTATTACAACAACTTATAATGAATTCGTAGGATTGACTTCTACGCCAAAATCATTCAAATGGAACTTAGGTGAATACGAGGTTTCACCAAATTCAACACGTACATTTTCTGTAAATGGAGAAACATTTTACCAATTAATTGCAAACTCTTGTGAAACAAGTGATGCATCAATTGATAAAAGAACTATGGAAAGTATGACTGTTGAGATTGTAGGTGGAGCTGAAGAATTTTACAATTACATTTTGGTGAATAAACCAAGTTCATCAATCGCTCAAAACAAACCAACATACACTAATCTTACTGCAACAAACGGGCACCCTGTAATTGGAATCTTTTCTTCAAGATTTACATACAGAGAAACATATGTCTTCAAGCATCCTACAATTCAATTATATAGATGCTTAGATCCGAAATCAACTGAAGAATTATGTATTGGACCTATCACTGGTTTGTATTTATTCTGCAGCAATCATGATGGAGATCTTGGTCAATCATGGCATTGTAACTAAAAAGCTTCTTATCTTAGCATATGTCTGAGAGAAGAACTCTTTTTGTCGATGTAATACTTCCCGTACCAATTCATAATGAATTTACGTATCGCGTACCGTTTGAATTAAACGAAGCAATTTTTACTGGCGCCAGAGTAATCGTTCCATTTGGACGGTCAAAATTACTCACCGGTATTATTACTTCAATACATGAAGATATTCCACAAAGCTATCAAGCAAAGTACATTGAATATGTCTTAGACGACCAACCTATCATCACCCCAAAACAATATTCTTTTTGGAAGTGGATTTCTAACTATTACATGGCTCCAATTGGAGATGTAATGAATGCCTCATTGCCTTCGAATTTCAAATTAGCGAGCGAAACAAAAATCATCCTTCATCCAGATTTTAATGGTGATTTAAAATTTCTAACCGAAAGAGAAGTTGAAATTATTGGCGTTTTAGAATTAAGAGACTCTTTGGATTTAAAAGAAGTATCTGAGATACTTGGAATTAAAACCATTCAACCAATTATAAAAGCATTAATTGATAAAAGAGCGGTAATAACATTGGAAGAACTAAATGACAAATTCGTTCCAAAAACCGCAACTTTCGTAACACTTTCTGATCAATACCTAAATGAAGAGGTAATCGGAGAGTTTATCAAAAAAAATGACACTTTAAAAAGCAAGGAAAAACAACTTCATGTTATTATGTCGCTTTTACATTTAGGTAAATATAATAACGGCGAAATAACCCCTGTGCTTAGAAAGGATCTTATAGATCAAGATTGTTCTCTATCAGCTATAAATACGCTTGAAAAAAATGGTGTTTTAAAACAAGAAAAATACGAAATTTCAAGATTTAAAGATTCAGATGCTGATGAACTAGAATTTAAAGAGTTATCTGAAGCGCAAAAAATAGCACTTGACGAAATACATAGCGGATTTAAGGATGAAAAGGTATGCCTACTCCATGGCGTTACAGGATCCGGTAAAACTGAAATATATGTCCAATTAATTCAAGAACAATTAGATCTTGGTAAACAAGTGTTATTTCTTTTACCAGAAATTGCATTAACTACACAATTAATCCAACGACTTTCTAAATATTTCGGGGAACAAATTGGTGTATATCATTCTAAATTTAATCAAAATGAAAGGGTTGAAATATGGAACCATGTTTTAAACAATAACCCTTCAAAATTTAGAATTATTCTGGGAGCACGCTCTTCTATTTTCTTACCTTTTCAAGATTTAGGGCTAATTATTGTTGACGAAGAGCATGAGTCCACTTTTAAACAATACGATCCTTCACCAAGGTATAACGCACGAGATTGTTCACTTGTATTAGCATCTTTGTTTAAAGCGAAAGTTTTATTAGGCTCTGCCACCCCTGGTATTGAAAGCTATCACAATGCTAAAACAGGCAAGTATAAGTTAGTAGAGCTTGAAGGTCGTTTTGGATCTGTACAAATGCCAGAAATTCTGTGTGCAGATGTAAAAAAAGAGAGAAGGCAAAAAAGCATGAATTCGCACTTTACAAGTTTTCTTATTGATCATATGAGAGAAGCTTTAAATTTAGGCGAACAGGTGATTCTTTTTCAAAACAGAAGAGGATATACCCCATTGTGGATGTGCGAGATTTGCAATTGGACACCAAATTGTGTGAACTGTGACGTGTCCTTAACATACCACAAACATAGCAATCAATTAAAATGTCATTACTGTGGTTTTAGCACTAATCCTATTGGGTCTTGTGCAGCATGTGGTAGTAACAGACTAAAAATGCTTGGTTTCGGAACTGAAAAAATTGAAGATGAGCTAAGTGTCATTTTTCCTGACAAGGTCATTAAAAGACTAGATTTAGATACAACTAGATCTAAAAATGCATACGCAACGATAATCAATGAATTTGACAATAAACAAATTGACGTTCTAATTGGAACTCAAATGGTTACAAAAGGTTTGGATTTTGATAATGTTAATTTAGTAGGTGTATTAGATGCAGACATGCTTTTAAACAGAACGGATTTTAGGGCATTTGAACGCTCTTTTAATCTGATAACACAAGTTGCAGGAAGATCAGGAAGAAGAGAAAAGCGTGGCAAGGTAATCATACAAACAGGAGACCCAGATCATTGGGTAATTCAGCACATCATCAACAATGATTATATCGGGTTTTATAAGAATGAAATCATCGAACGAGCGAATTTCTTTTATCCGCCCTATTACAAGGTAATTAACATAACCTTAAAGCATAAAGATGAGAATGTTATTAATCAAGCATCGCATCAATTAGCAATGAAACTAAGAGAGTCATTTAAAGAACGTGTTTTAGGACCAGAATTCCCTGTTGTTAAAAGAATTTACAATTTGTATTTAAAACAAATTATTCTGAAAATTGAAAAAGATGCAGGAGATAAAAAAATAAAGGAACGCATTTCTAAAATTCTTGAAGAATTTTATAGCGTTCCATTTAATAAATCAATTCGCGTAATTATCGACGTCGATCCCGCTTAACCTAGGTATGATTGTAGCATCCGGCTTCGGGAAGTGTGTTTAAGTCTGCGAATTGCTTTTTCTTTAATTTGTCTAACTCTTTCTCTTGTTAATTCGAATAAATCACCAATTTCTTCAAGTGTTAAGGGATTTTTTCCATTTAATCCAAAATACATTCTAACCACATCTCCTTCTCTTGAAGTTAAAGTAGATAAAGATCTTTCAATGTCTTTTCTTAACGACTCTACTACCAACCCATTTTCTGGACCTGGTAAAGAATCATTTTCTAACACATCATACATACTTGACGATGATTCATCACCTTCAATTAATGGAGAATCCATAGATACATGACGGCCATTATTCCTTAGTGATTGTCTTACTTCTTTCACAGTACAGTCTAAGAAATCTGCCATTTCTTCAGCAGAAGGTGGTCGTTCAAATTTTTGTTCTAATTCAGAGTATGCGCGATTTATTTTATTAATTGTTCCAATTTTATTTAATGGTAACCTTACAATTCTAGCTTGTTCAGCCAAAGCTTGCAAAATAGATTGTCGGATCCACCATACGGCATAGGAGATGAATTTAAAACCTCTAGTTTCATCGAACCTCTCGGCAGCTTTAATCAAACCAACATTTCCTTCATTTATTAAATCTGGTAGAGACATTCCTTGGTTTTGATACTGTTTTGCAACAGATACAACAAAACGCAAATTTGCCTTTGTTAAACGTTCAAGGGCTGCCTTATCTCCTTGCTTAATTTTTTGAGCTAATTCAACCTCATCTTGAGCCGTTAAAAGTTCCAATCGACTTATTTCTTGCAAATACTTATCTAAAGAAGCCGTTTCTCTGTTGGTTACTTGCTTGGTTATTTTTAATTGTCTCATAGCTCTATGTTTTAGTTCTATATATAAGACGTTTTAAAATGAGAATAGTTGGATATTTTTTTGAATAAACCACTGGAAATGAACAAACCACCCATTTATTTTTATTAAAAGCCAATTTTCAATGAACATTCATTGTACTATCTAAAGTGAATTGTACTTTTGTAGCATGAAAATTCTCATGGTTTGTCTTGGAAATATATGTCGTTCCCCTTTGGCGGATGGTTTATTGCGTGATAAGGCTAAAAAAGAAGGTTTAAATTTAAAAGTTGATTCAGCAGGAACAATTGGCATACACGCTGGAGATTCTCCAGACAGTAGAATGCAGGCTACAGCATTAAAATTTGGAACTGA
>ENA-UPXF01000378-UPXF01000378.1-marine-metagenome-genome-assembly--contig:-NODE-378-length-20387-cov-8.530051_pt1 | contig 20387 bp, 16 predicted proteins | sample MGYA00238177_ERZ767431 | MGnify/ENA primary metagenome ERZ767431 (study PRJEB28953, sample SAMN06266262) | marine metagenome | isolation source: Columbia River Estuary | place: USA:Columbia River Estuary... | reverse complement strand
GTGAGAGCCATAATGGCGCAGGTATTTCAAGTAAGCATGTATTAGCACTTGTTAATACTGGAAGTGCTAGCGCAGATGACATATTAGAGCTAGCGAGAAGAGCAAGAAAGGCAGTAAAGGATAAGTTTGGAATCTTGCTAGAGGTAGAAGTTGCTCTAGTTGGTTTGAATCTATGAGAAAGCTTTTTCTTGCACTCCTTCTTATTTTCTTTCCGCTAAGCCCTTCTTATAGCCATAGCTCTTTAGTTAGCGCTAGCCCAAGTAGTGGATCTGTATTAGTTGATTTTCCTATGGAGATAGTCCTTGATTTCAATGAAGAGCTATTGGTAATTGGCCAAGATGATCCCAATAGCATTGAAGTCTTTGATGCAAGCGGAGAGTTAGTTTCAGGAGATTCAAAAGTATCTGGGGCAAGAATTAGCGCAGGACTTTCTATTAACGGCAATGGGAGTTATAGCGTTAAGTATCGAGTGGTTTCAAAAGATGGCCATGTCATTGATGATAGTTATGGATTTGAAGTTCAATCACCGATTGCAATCTCTGCCCCAATTGAAGAAGAGGTAGTTTCTATTCCTAGCTCTTCGCCTATTCCAATTACTTCAGCGCTTGTTCTTGCGCTAGTTATTGGGCTAATAACCTTAATTAAGAGGAGAAAGTAGTTAGCTAAGTAGCTTCTTTATTCTTGTCACACCTTCAATAATGTCTTCATCTGATGTGGCATAAGAGAGTCTGATATATCCAGAAGGCCCAAAGGCCTCACCTGGAACAACTGCTACTTCGGCCTCTTCCAATATGATCGTAGCAAGCTCAGCAGAAGTAGTTGGAGTGCGGCCATTAATCTCTTTGTTAAGAACACCTTTAACAGACGGATAAGCATAGAAAGCTCCTTTAGGCATTGGACAGGAAATTCCTGGGATTTCATTTAGAAGTTTCACGATTAACTTTCTTCTTCTATCAAAAGCCTCACCCATCTTCTTAACTGCGCTTAAATCGCCATCGAGCGCGGCAATTGCTGCTCTCTGGGCCACATTTGAAACATTAGATGTCAGATGTGATTGCAGATTGGTAGCAGCTTTAATTACATCCTTTGGCCCAATCATCCAACCAACTCGCCAGCCAGTCATGGCATATGTTTTAGCAACGCCATTAATAATAATTGTCTTATCAGCCATCTCAGGAACGATAACTGGAATTGAGGCAGCGCTCGCTCCGTCATAGAGCAGATGTTCATAGATCTCATCGCTAATTATCCAGATGCCATGTTTAGCGGCCCACTGACCAATAGCTTTGACTTGCTCGTTTGAATAGACAGCGCCGGTTGGATTAGAGGGAGAGCAAAAGAGCAGCGCTTTAGTGTTTTCACTTCTTGCTGCCTCAAGCTGCTCAATACTTACTAAATAATCTTGGGATTCATCGGCAAATACTTCAACTGTTTTTCCGCCAGCTAATTTGATGCACTCTGGATATGTGGTCCAAAACGGTGAGGGGAGAATTACCTCATCGCCAGGATTAATAATTGAAGCAAATGCTTGATAGACCGCTTGCTTACCGCCATTTGTTACTAGAACTTGATCAACGCTAATTTCATAATTTGAATCACGCTTTGTTTTATTAACAATTGCTTGTCGAAGCTCAGGAAGTCCTGGAGTTGGTGAGTAGCGATGATTAGCAACAACCTTTGTTGCAGCAGCTGCTGCCTCAACAATGTAATCCGGGGTTGGAAAATCTGGTTCGCCTGCGCCAAAGCCGATCACCGGGCGGCCGGCAGCTTTAAGGGCCTTTGCTTTGGCATCAACGGCTAAGGTCGCCGACTCTGCGATAGCGGCAATTCTTGAAGAGATTCGAGGCTTACTCATAGGCAGTTAGTCTTTCATAAGCGCAGATGAGCGCGAGTTTTACCCCCTTTCATGCGGGTTTTACCTATCGGGGGTGGCTCACCTACACTTGCCCATCCTGGCGCTTGCTTGATCGGGTAATTAAAAAAATCTGATTATGAAAAGTCCATGCTTTGTCATGTTCGAAAGCGCCATATAGGGCAGTAGCTCAACTGGCCAGAGTTCCGGTCTCCAAAACCGGCGGTTGGGGGTTCAAGTCCCTCCTGCCCTGCGCAGTTGTAAGGCAATGAAGTAACGAAGTAACGAAGAGATTAGAGAGGATGAAAAATGAGTGAGAACTCAGAGAGTAAAGAATTAGGTTTCTTTTCTCGTATCGCCCTGTTCTATCGCCAGATTATTAATGAACTACGTAAGGTGGTTTGGCCATCTAGAAATATGTTGACCACATATACCGGAGTAGTTCTAGTTTTCGTGGCCTTTGTTATCGCAGTTGTTTCAGTCTTTGATCTAGGTTTAACCAAATTAGTTTTCTTCATATTCGGCGATTAAAAAGGTAAGGAGGGATGATGAGCGAAGAGCAGATAACTGCCACTACTGATGAAGTAGTAGCAAGTGATGTAGCAGTAGATACAGATATTGAACTTGAAGAGGAAGAAGTTCAAGAGATCGTATCTCCTGAGGTCGCAGCATTCCGCGCCGAGCTAGCAGCAAAGGGCGGGGATTGGTATGTCGTCCACTCTTATGCCGGTTTTGAAAAGCGAGTAAAAGGCAATCTGATGCAGCGCATCACCTCACTTCATATGGAGGATTTCATCTTTGAAATCCAAGTCCCTGAAGAAGAGGTCACAGAGATTAAGAATGGTCAGCGTAAGCAGGTTAAGCGCAATGTTTATCCTGGTTATGTATTGGTTCGTATGGATCTATCTGATGAGTCTTGGTCATGTGTGAGAAATACTCCAGGAGTAACTGGCTTTGTTGGAAACTCTCATCATCCAAGCCCGCTGCCGCTATCTGAGGCAGAGAAGATGCTGATGCCAAAAGAGCTTAAGAAGACGATGAAGCCTGAGATCAAAGTTGTTGATTTCACTGTTGGTGAGTCAGTAACTGTTATGGATGGCCCATTTGCCACTCTTCCTGCATCGATCTCAGAGATCATGCCAGAGCAGGCAAAGCTAAAGGTTTTGGTTTCAATATTTGGCCGTGAGACTCCGGTTGAGCTCTCATTCCACCAAGTTCAGAAGATTTAAAGAGAAAAGGTAAAAAGGGGAGAAGAAGATGGCACCGAAGAAGAAGGTCCAAGCACTTATCAAGTTGCAGATCCAAGCTGGAGCTGCCACACCTGCGCCACCAGTGGGCCCTGCCCTTGGTCAGCATGGTGTGAACATCATGGACTTTGTTAAGCAATATAACGCTGCCACTGAGAAGCAAAAGGGCGAAATCATTCCAGTTGAGATCACTGTCTATGAAGATCGCTCCTTTACCTTTATTACTAAGACCCCTCCTGCCTCACGTCTACTACTTAAAGCAGCAGGACTTGAAAAAGGATCTTCAGTTCCACATAAGGATAAAGTCGGATCAGTTACTTGGAAGCAATGTGAAGATATTGCAACCTTGAAAAAAGATGACTTAAATGCCAATGATGTTAAGCAGGGCGCCAAGATCATTGCAGGAACTGCAAGATCAATGGGAATTATCGTAAACTAAAAAATAAGTCGTGGGAGGACCGCGCTGGTCCGCTACTACCACTACTTCCAACTAAGGAAAAGAGAAGAAGATATGAAGCGCAGTAAGAAATACACCGCAGCAGCGGCGAAGGTAAATGCCGATCAGCTCTACACACCACTATCTGGTATGAAGCTGGTTAAAGAAACTAATGTCACTAAATACGATGCCTCAGTTGAGGTCTCAATGGTTCTCGGCGTTGATCCTAAAAAGGCCGATCAAGCTGTTCGCTCCGTGGTTAATCTGCCACATGGAACAGGTAAGACTGCCCGAGTTCTAGTTTTTGCAACTGGCCCAAAAGCAGAAGAGGCTAAAGCTGCAGGAGCAGATATTGTCGGCGGCGATGAGTTAATTGAAGAAGTTAATAAGGGCCGTCTTGATTATGACGCTGTAGTTTCAACGCCAGAGTTAATGGGCAAAGTTGGACGCCTTGGAAAGGTTCTAGGACCTCGCGGTCTTATGCCAAATCCAAAGACTGGAACTGTTACTACTGATGTGGCAAAGGCTGTCGGTGATATCAAGGGTGGAAAGATTGAATTCCGCGTTGATAAAGATTGCAACCTACATTTCATTATTGGTAAGTCCTCATTTAGCGCAGAGGCGCTAGCTGATAACTATGCAGCTGCATTTGATGAGATCTTGCGCGCTAAGCCTTCCTCATCAAAGGGTCGCTATATTAGAAAAGCAGTTGTCTCAACAACTATGGGACCTGGTGTAACTCTTGATCCAAGCTATGCCCGCGAAGGTGGACCAGCAATAGAGTAAGTAATAATTCTTTAAGGGACCCCGCCACTTAACTGTGGTGGGGTTTTCTTTTATTTTCACTTGAGGTAATTTCTCCCATATGAAGCGCCTCCAGATCCTTCTCTTTGCACTCTTAATGGCAGTAGCAACCTTGCCTACCTATCAAGCTCATGGTGCTGAGTGGAGCATGACTGAAGATATGGGACTTCATCTAAAGATGAATATGAATGGCGTATCCCCACATGTGGAGAGATTAAATGGAGTTGATCGCATCTGGCGATCAGATGGACCTACTGGAACTGTAGTTAGCGATTGCAATGAAGAAGGCGTCTGTACCAACGTAACTGTGCCAGCTCGACTTGGAAATGATTTCACAGTCGTCACATTCGCTAATGGCACAAAGCGTGCTTATTTCAAGGAAATTGATGGCGCAAATCAACAGGTTTATTCAGCTCCATGTATAGATGCAGGGTGTGTAAGTATCGGCACAAAAACTGCAACAACAACTGATATGAGAGTTCCATCGAGCACTAAGGCTTGGGGCGTGCCAGATGCAGTGCTGCTTCCTGATGGTCGGGTGAGAATCTATATTGTTGAAAGCCCAGTAGTAGGAAAGTGCACAGAGAAGATTGCCTCCTATATTTCAACTGATGGCATAACTTTTACTAAAGAACCTGGCTGGCGTTTTGAAAATGGTTATGTAGATACAGAGATCCTTCGGGCAAAGAGTGGTGATTATGTAATGATCATGGCAGATATTGCCTGCACCAGCAATAATCGTCAGATGCTCTTTATGAGTACATCTAAAGATGGATTGATATGGACAACTCCTGAGATGCTTACCGGGCCAGGAGTCGAAGGTCTTGATCCAACAGGATATGAAGTATCACCAGGGCTATTTAGAATTTACTACTCTCAAGGTGGACCTAATCAAACTTATGTCGTAAAGCGTGGAACATTGAAGTACACACCAGCTCCAGTGGTGACTGCTACTCCAACGCCAACACCAACACCAACTCCAACTCCCACACCAACACCAACACCAACTCCGACTCCCACACCTACTCCAACTCCAACTCCAACAATTACACCAACGCCTGCTCCGACTCCAACAAAAGCTGCTTCTGCTAAGAAGATCACAATCACATGTGTAAAAGGTAAAACTGTAAAGAAGGTAACTGCAGTTAATCCCAAGTGTCCAACGGGTTATAAAAAGAAGTAATTCCTGCGTGATTTTGACGGGGCTGGCCCCGTAGGTCTAATATCTGCCTTCTCACCAGAGACTGCTGGTTTCAAATCGCAAGGTTTGAAGTAAATGTCGAAAGACAACCCGCATAGGTTCGAGCGGATTACCCCGCGCGTTTCTATGCGACGGGGTTTTTTTATATTTATCACCCAATCAGTAGGTACTTCTTCTGGGGAATATAAGTAGAAAGGAAGCTAGATGGCACGCTCTGATAAGGCGGCATCAGTTGCTGAATTGGTTGAAGACTTTAAGTCTGCCGATGCAACTGTTGTTACCGAGTATCGCGGTCTAACCGTGACTGCAATTAAAGAGCTACGTCGCTCACTTGGTGTTGGCACTAAATATAAAGTTGCTAAAAACACCTTGGTAAAGATTGCTGCAAAAGAGGCTGGAGTAGAGGTCGCTGACTCACTACTAACTGGTCCAACTGCTGTTGCCTTCGTTCAAGGCGATTCAATTGCAGCAGCAAAGAGCTTAAAGAATTTCCAGAAGGAAAATCCATTCCTAATTATTAAGGGTGGAATCTTTGAAGGAAAAGCAGTAACAACAGCTGAAATCATGAAACTTGCCGATCTTGAATCGCGCGAAGTTCTCTTGGCCAAGCTTGCTGGCGCTATGAAGGCATCTATGGCAAAAGCCGCTAGAGCATTTGATGCGCTGCGTATTAAGAGAGAAGCTGAATCTGGAGCACCTGCTGCGCCAGAGCAGGCTGCCCCCGCTGCAGAAGCAGCAATAGTTGCAGAGGCAACAACTGAGGAAGTTGTAGCCGAAGCAGCGCCAGTTGTTGAAGCAACAAACGAGGAAGTTGTTGCCCAGGCAGCACCAGAGACTTCTGCGCCAGTAGAACCAACAGAGAACGCTTAAAGAAAAGGAAATACGAAAATGGCAAAACTAAGTAGCACAGACCTATTAGCTCAATTCAAAGAGATGACTCTTGTTGAGCTCTCAGATTTCGTAAAGGCATTTGAGACTGAATTCGATGTTACTGCCGCAGCGCCAGTTGCTGTTGCAGCAGCAGGCGGGGCAGGCGGCGGCGGAGAAGCTGCAGCAGCTCAAGAAGAATTCACAGTAGTAATTGAAGAAGCCGGCTCACAGAAGATCGCGGTGATTAAGGAAGTTCGCGCCCTTAACTCAAGCCTCGGTCTAAAGGAAGCAAAGGATCTAGTCGATTCAGCTCCAGCCACCGTGCTTGAGAAGGCTGATAAGGCAACAGCTGATAAGGCAAAGGCCGCCCTTGAGGCAGCTGGCGCAAAGGTCAGCATCAAGTAAGTTCTTCTATAAGCGAGCCCCCCTTATACAGGGGGGCTTTGCTATTTATTGAGCCCTGCCTCTGATTAGACAGCGGCGTGTCGCAGGGGATATCCTGCCCCCTCGCTCAAAAATTCCAGGTCAGGCATATAGCGGCTGAGGCCTTACGTTTGCTGTGCGAACAAGAACAGATTTAAGAGTTATCAGAAACTTAAAGAAGTAGTGACTAACTTTGGAAGGAAAACTCTTGGCCGCGAAAACGAAATCAACAGCTCCTAACCGCATCTCTTTCGCCAAGATCCGCGAACCACAAGAAGTTCCAAATCTACTAGCTCTGCAAATTGAGAGCTTTGATTGGTTACTTGGCAATGATGCCTGGCGCGCGAGACTTGGAAAGAATGAAAGACCAGATCGAGGAGAAATTCCTAAGACCTCTGGACTTGAAGAAATATTTGAAGAGATTTCACCAATTGAAGATTTCCAAGGCTCGATGTCACTCTCCTTCCGTGATCATCGCTTTGAACCTTCCAAATACACAATTGCAGAGTGCAAAGAGCGCGACATTACCTATGCCGCTCCACTATTTCTTACTGCAGAATTTACTAACAATGTAACTGGTGAAATTAAATCCCAGACAGTATTTATGGGCGACTTCCCGCTAATGACCCCTCGTGGAACATTTGTTATCAATGGAACAGAGCGCGTAGTTGTTTCACAGCTAGTTAGATCTCCTGGAGTTTATTTTGAAAGAACAGTTGAGAAGGCATCTGATAAAGATATCTTTACAGCAAAGATCATTCCTAGCCGCGGAGCATGGTTAGAGTTTGAAATCGATAAGAAAGACTTTGTTGCAGTACGTATTGATAGAAAGCGTAAGCAGTCAGTTACTATCTTTCTTAAAGCACTTGGCTGGAGCAATGATCAGATCCTTGCTGAGTTTGGCGAGTATCCATCCATCAAAGAGACTCTTGCTAAAGATAACGTCTCAACTCAAGATGAAGCCCTCCTTGATATCTATCGCAAGATGCGTCCAGGTGAGCCGCCAACTAAAGAGGCTGCACAAACCCTTATTGAAAACCTATATTTCAACCCTAAGCGCTATGACCTTGCAAAAGTAGGGCGTTTTAAGGTTAATAAGAAGCTTGGCCTAGATCTTGATCTTGGTAAATCACTTCTTGCTATCGACGATATCGTCGGAGCAATTCGCTATATCGCAGCCCTTCATAAAGGCGAGACTCTTATTGATTTAGGTAAGCAGGTTCGCGTTGAGATCGATGATATCGACCACTTTGGAAATCGCCGCCTTAGAACTGTTGGCGAGCTAATTCAAAACCAGGTTCGAGTTGGTCTCTCTCGTATGGAGCGCGTAGTTAGAGAGCGTATGACTACCCAAGATGTTGAGGCGATTACTCCACAGACACTTATTAATATTCGCCCAATTACTGCATCTATCAAAGAGTTCTTTGGAACATCTCAGCTCTCACAGTTTATGGATCAGACCAATCCAATTTCAGGTCTTACTCATAAGCGTCGTTTATCAGCGCTTGGACCCGGCGGATTATCAAGAGATAGAGCTGGCTTTGAAGTAAGAGATGTTCATCCATCTCACTACGGCCGCATGTGTCCAATTGAAACACCGGAGGGTCCAAACATTGGTCTTATTGGCTCTCTTGCAACTTATGCTCGCATCACGCCATTTGGTTTCGTTGAGACGCCATATCGCAAAGTTACTAAGGGCAAAGTTACAGATGCAGTTGATTACCTAACTGCAGATGAAGAAGATGAACACATTATTGCTCAAGCAAATGCTCCTCTTACTGAGGATAGCCACTTTGCTGAAGCGAGAGTTTTAGTTCGTCGCCGCGGCGGAGAAGTTGAATACATCCCAGCTGAAGAAGTTGATTACATGGATGTCTCACCGCGCCAGATGGTCTCTGTTGCAACTGCGATGATTCCATTCCTTGAGCATGATGATGCTAACCGCGCTCTTATGGGTGCAAATATGATGCGTCAGGCAGTGCCACTACTTCGCGCAGAATCACCTCTTGTTGGAACCGGTATGGAGTATCGCGCAGCAGTAGATGCTGGCGATGTACTTCTTGCTATTAGAGGCGGAGTAGTAAGCGAGGTTGCCTCAGATCTAATCGTTATTACAACCGATGATGGCGAGGAAGATACTTATAACGTCGATAAGTTCATCCGCTCCAATCAAGGAACTTCTCGCAATATGCGAGTAATTGTTAGCCAAGGACAGAAGATTGCTGCCGGCCAAGCTATTGCTGATGGTCCAAGCACTGAACTTGGTGAGATGGCTCTGGGTAAGAACTTACTTGTGGCATTTATGTCATGGGAAGGTCATAACTATGAAGATGCCATTATTTTATCCCAGCGTTTAGTTCAAGATGATGTGCTCTCCTCAATTCATATTGAAGAGTATGAAGTTGATGCTCGTGATACCAAACTAGGAGCAGAGGAAATCACACGTGATATTCCAAATGTCTCTGAGGAAGTTCTTTCAGACCTTGATGAGCGCGGAATTATCCGCATTGGCGCAGATGTTGTTCCAGGCGATATCTTGGTTGGAAAAGTTACGCCAAAGGGTGAAACTGAGTTAACTCCTGAGGAGCGCCTACTTCGCGCAATCTTTGGTGAGAAGGCAAGAGAAGTTCGCGATACATCGCTAAAGGTTCCTCATGGTGAGGGCGGAAAAGTAATTGGCGTAAAAATATTTGATCTCGATGATGGCTACGATCTAGCAGCTGGAGTTAATCAAGTAGTTCGCGTCTATGTCGCACAGAAGCGCAAGATTCAAGATGGTGACAAGCTTGCAGGACGCCATGGAAATAAGGGCGTTATCTCCAAGATTTTGCCAGTTGAAGATATGCCATTTCTTGCTGATGGAACTCCAGTTGATGTAGTACTAAATCCACTCGGTGTTCCAGGACGTATGAATGTTGGTCAGGTTCTAGAGACTCACCTTGGTTGGGTTGCAAAGAGCGGCTGGCAAGTATCTGGCTCGGATAAAGGATGGCAAGAGCGCTTAGGCGCAATTGGCGCACTCTCTGCAGAGCCTGGAACTCGCGTAGCAACACCTGTCTTTGATGGCGCAAGAGAAGAGGAGATCACAGGACTTCTTGGATCAACTCTTCCAAATGCTGATGGCGATCGTTTAGTTGGAGAGCATGGAAAAGCGATGCTCTTTGATGGCAGAACTGGTCAGCCATATCGCGAGCCAATCACTGTTGGTTATATGTATATCTTGAAGCTACATCACTTAGTTGATGACAAGATCCATGCTCGCTCAACCGGTCCTTACTCCATGATTACTCAGCAACCACTTGGTGGAAAAGCTCAGTTCGGTGGACAGCGATTTGGTGAGATGGAAGTTTGGGCCCTTGAAGCATATGGCGCTGCCTACACCTTGCAAGAGCTACTAACAATTAAATCTGATGATGTTCTAGGCCGCGTTAAGGTCTATGAAGCAATTGTTAAGGGTGAAAACATCCCAGAGCCTGGAATCCCTGAATCATTTAAGGTTCTAGTAAAAGAGATGCAATCACTCTGTCTCAATGTAGAAGTACTTTCATCTGAAGGTGTTGCTATTGAGATGCGCGATACTGATGAAGAAGTCTTTAAAACAGCCGAAGAGCTAGGAATCAACTTGTCACGAGTTGAACCAAGCTCTGTAGAAGAAGTTTGACAGGGGGAGAAATAGATATGTTAGATGTCAACTATTTCGATGAGTTAAGGATTGGTCTTGCCTCTGCTGGCAATATCCGTGAATGGTCATTTGGTGAGGTCAAAAAGCCAGAGACTATTAACTACCGCACCCTAAAGCCAGAAAAAGATGGTCTCTTTGATGAGAAGATCTTTGGACCAACTAGGGATTGGGAGTGCTACTGCGGTAAATATAAGCGCGTACGCTTCAAAGGAATTATCTGCGAGAGGTGCGGAGTTGAAGTAACTCGCGCCAAAGTTCGTCGTGAGCGCATGGGACATATTGAACTTGCTGCCCCAGTTACTCATATCTGGTATTTCAAGGGCGTTCCATCACGTCTTGGCTATCTTCTAGATCTTGCTCCAAAGGATCTTGAAAAGGTTATCTATTTTGCTGCCTACATGATCACTGAAGTTGATGTCGAGGCGCGTGAGGAAGATCTTCCAAAACTAGAGAAGAAGATCAACTCAGATCGCAAGAAGATTGAAACCAAGCGCGATAACGATCTTGCTCTTCGCCAAGAGAAGATGGAAAATGATTTAGCAGAGTTAGAAGATGAAGGAGCAAAAGCTGATCAGCGCCGTAAGGTGAGAGAAGCTGGCGAGCGCGAACTAAAAAATATTCGTGAGCGTTCTCAAAAAGAACTTGATCGCCTCGAGGAGGTCTGGAGCCGTTTTAAGAATCTAAAGGTCCAAGATCTTGAAGGTGATGAGAATCTTTATCGCGAGATGAGTACTCGCTACGGTATTTATTTCAAGGGATATATGGGAGCTGCTGCAATTCAGCGCAGACTTGAAACCTTTGATCTCCAAGCTGAGTTCGACAAACTAAATGTCTTAGCTGAAAGCGGCAAGGGACAGAAGAAGACTCGCGCCATTAAGCGCCTTAAGGTGGTTAACTCATTTCTAACTACCTCTAATAAGCCTGCTTCAATGGTTCTAGATTGCGTTCCAGTTATTCCGCCAGATCTTCGTCCGATGGTTCAATTAGATGGCGGCCGGTTTGCTACCTCTGATCTAAATGATCTCTATCGCCGCGTTATTAACCGTAATAACCGCTTGAAGAGACTTGTTGATCTTGGAGCGCCAGAGATTATTGTCAATAACGAAAAGCGTATGCTTCAAGAAGCAGTAGATGCGCTATTTGATAATGGTCGTCGTGGTCGCCCAGTAACAGGACCTGGAAATCGTCCGCTGAAATCACTTTCCGATATGTTAAAAGGAAAGCAGGGACGCTTCCGTCAGAACCTTCTTGGAAAGCGCGTTGATTACTCAGGTCGTTCGGTAATCGTCGTTGGTCCACAGCTAAAACTTCATCAATGCGGTCTGCCTAAGCAGATGGCACTTGAGTTATTTAAGCCCTTTGTAATGAAGCGCTTAGTTGATCTAAATCATGCCCAGAACATCAAGAGCGCAAAGCGTATGGTTGAGCGTTCCAGATCTGTAGTTTGGGATGTATTAGAAGAGGTTATTGCTGAGCATCCAGTGCTACTAAACCGTGCACCAACTCTGCACCGCCTTGGTATTCAAGCATTTGAACCACAACTAATTGAAGGAAAAGCAATTCAGATCCACCCTCTAGTCTGTACTGCCTTTAACGCAGACTTTGATGGTGATCAGATGGCGGTTCACGTTCCACTATCTGCCGAGGCTCAAGCAGAGGCTCGCATTCTGATGCTCTCCTCAAACAATATTCTCTCTCCCGCATCTGGAAGGCCGCTAACTGCGCCAACCCAAGATATGGTCCTAGGTCTTTATTTCTTAACCTCACTTCGTGAGCAGCAAGTTGGTGAGGGACGTAGCTTTACCTCGATCTCTGAAGGTCTAATGGCCTATGAGCAAAATAGCCTCTCACTACAAGCCAAGATAAAGATTCGCGTCAATATCAATGGCGAGCTAGTAACAAAAGAGACAACTCTTGGAAGAGCAATCTTTAATGAAGTACTTCCTGAGTCATTCCCATATGTTGATTACGATGTAACTAAGAAAGCACTTGGTTTAATCGTTGATAATTTAGCTGAAGGCTATCCAAAGGTAGTTGTAGCTCAAGTACTAGATGCCTTGAAGGAACTTGGTTTCACATGGGCAACTAGAGCTGGCGCAACGATTGGAATTGTTGATGTAGTAACTCCAGGAAGAAAGCTTGAAATCCTTGAGGGCTATGAGACAAAGGCCGATAAGGTCCAATCTCAATATGAGAAGGGTCTAATTACCGATGATGAACGTCGTCAGGAGCTAATTGAGATCTGGACTCAGGCAACAAATGAAGTTGCTAAAGAGATGGAAGATAATTTCCCAAGAACAAATCCAGTCTGGATGATGGTCTTCTCTGGAGCCCGTGGAAATATGATGCAGATTCGCCAGATTGCAGGTATGCGCGGACTTGTAGCAAATCCAAAGGGTGAAATTATCCCTCGTCCGATTAAATCTAACTTCCGTGAAGGACTCTCAGTTCTTGAGTACTTCATCTCAACACATGGTGCTAGAAAAGGACTTGCAGATACTGCCCTTCGTACCGCAGATGCTGGTTATCTAACCAGACGCCTCTGCGATGTGGCTCAAGATGTAATCATTAGAGAAGAGGATTGCGGAACTGATCGCGGTCTAACTCTAAAGATTGGAAATATCGTTGCAGGAAAACTAACCCGCGATGATTATGTTGAGACTTCAATCTATGGCCGCACACTTGCAGATGATGTAGTGGTAGGTGGCAAGACCATCGTTACATCAGGTGCTGATCTTGGTGATCGCTTAATCAATGATCTAATTGATGCAGGCGTTAGCGAGATTAAAGTTCGCTCCATTCTTACCTGCGATAGCAAGGTTGGACAGTGCGCTAAGTGTTATGGCCGCTCAATGGCATCAGGCAAGCTAGTTGATGTGGGCGAAGCAGTGGGAATCATTGCAGCGCAATCAATTGGTGAGCCAGGAACTCAGTTAACAATGCGTACCTTCCATACTGGAGGCGCAGCAACTGCGTCAGGTGATATCACCCATGGTCTGCCTCGCGTAGTTGAGCTCTTTGAAGCGCGCACTCCAAAGGGCGTTGCTCCAATTGCAGAGACTGCCGGAGTTGTTAGCTTCCTTGAAGATGCTAAGGGTAAGAAGATAATTGTTACCCCAGAAGATGGCACTGAAGCTGTTGCTTATCCAATTACTCGCCGTCAGAAACTTCTTGTTGAAGATGGTCATAAGGTAGGCGTTGGTCAACAGATGGTTGTGGGAGCAATTGATCCTAAGCAAGTACTTAAGATCCTAGGAGCAAGATCAACTCAGACCCATCTAGTCCATGAAATTCAAGAGGTTTATCGCACCCAGGGTGTTGGTATCCACGATAAGCACATTGAAATTGTGGTTAAGCAGATGCTTCGTCGCATCACTGTCCTAGAACCAGGGGATACCGATCTACTGCCAGGTGAATTAGTTGATCACCTAAGGTTCCAATCTGCTAACCGCGAAGCGGTGCAGAAAGGTGGCAAGGCTGCAAATGGTCGCCCAGAACTTATGGGTATTACCAAGGCATCACTTGCTACTGAATCTTGGCTATCAGCAGCCTCCTTCCAGGAGACAACTCGCGTCCTTACAGATGCAGCCCTCTCTGAAAAGAGTGATCCACTTCTTGGCCTTAAAGAGAACGTCATCATTGGAAAACTCATCCCAGCAGGAACCGGCCTTGCTCGTTATCGCAACGTTCGAGTCGAACCTACTGAAGAGGCAAAGGCTGCGGTCTATGCAGCTTATGAAGAGTATGACTATGCGCCATTTGATACCACTGGATCAGGAGAGGCAGTTCGCCTTGATGATTACCAAGTTGGAGAAAATCGCTAGTTAACAGAAGGTTAAATCCCCGATACTAATTAGAGTATCGGGGATTTTTGTTTACCCAATATTCGATTGATTTAAAGGATTAATCTACTTAAATTTAATAGTTGGGAACTTGACTCCTCACACCGACGTTAGGAGTCGCATGAACAAGAAATCATTACGCGCTGTAGTTGGCATCGTGCTAGCACTAGCGCTATCTTCAAATTTTGTAATCGCTCAAGCAGCAACTAAGAAGCCTGCACAAGCTCAATCTGCCGCAGATGTTGGTGGATTGAAAGAACTAATCAAACTTGCCAAAAAAGAGGGCGAGTTAAATACCATTGCTCTTCCTGATTACTGGGCAAATTATGGCAATGTAATCAAGCGCTTCTCTGAGAAGTATGGAATTAAGGTAAATTCCTATGATCCAGAGGCTAGCTCCGCTGAGGAATTAGTGGCAGTTCGCACCCTTAAGGGTCAAGATCGTATGCCAGATGTCTTGGACGTAGGTCTGCAATTTGCAGTGCAGGGCGCACAAGAAGGACTTCTTGCTCCCTATAAAGTCATTGGCTGGAAAGATATTCCAGATGCAGCTAAAGATGCTAAGGGTCTTTGGTATTCAGATTACGGCGGATATATCGCAATTGGCTATGACGCCAATCTAATCAAGACTCCACCAAAGTCTTTTTCAGATCTTCTAAACCCAATCTATAAGAATCAAGTGGCGCTCAATGGCGACCCTACTGCTTCCAACTCAGCATTCCTCTCAGTAATGGCAACATCCGTCGCTGCAGGTGCAGGAGTAAAAGGCGCCAATAACATCAATTTCGCTCTTGATTACTGGAAGCAGATGAAAGCTTCCGGCAATTTCGTTCCAGTTGCAGCGACTCCGGCCACTGTGGCAGCAGGTCAAACCCCAATACTCCTAGATTGGGATTACCTACATGCTAAGTACAAGGACCAATCAGGCAAGGTTGATTGGAAAGTCGTTGTTCCATCAGATGGTTTGCTCGGTGGGTTCTATGCACAAGCTATCGTAAAGAACTCTCCACATCCTGCCGCAGCTCGTTTGTGGCAAGAGTTCCTATATAGCGATGAAGGTCAGAACTTGTGGTTGCAGGGAGGCGCTCGTCCGATTCGCCTTGATGCAATGGTGAAAGCCAATACCCACGATAAAACTGCCTACGCGCTATTGCCAGCTACGCCAAAGAACGCAAAGCCGATCTTCCCATCCTTGCAGCAACAACTACTAGCCAAAGCTCTCCTCACTCCCGCTTGGCCAAAGTTGTAACACTGCTAGAAAACGTTTGAGTAGCGGAAGTTGGTTCGAGGGTCCAACTTTCGCTACACAAATGCTCTTGCAAGTCTGCTAAACAAAATGAAGGGTTGTTAAATGTTTAAAAGAGCGGGGCTAATCGGCTTAGCCCCGCTTCTTATTTATATGGCAATTTTCTTAGGATTGCCCCTAACTGCAATTTTTAGATTTTCATTTCTAAATTCAGAAAATGAGTTCACATTAGATAACTTTGCCACAATTAGTAGTGGAATCTATCGGGATGGCTTCATCTTAAGCTCGCAATTATCCTTTGTTTCAGCTGCCCTTTCGCTATTTTTCGGCTTCCTCTTTGCCTATGCCTTGGCCACCTCCAAATGGATTTATTTGAGAAAGTTGGTCTCTACAGCTTCGGGAGTGCTAGCAAATACAGGTGGAGTCCCTCTAGCCTTTATGTTTATTGCAGTCCTTGGAACCTATGGAGCCCTTACTACTTTCTTAAAGAATCTGGGGGTAGATATATATGGGGGGAGCTGGACGCTCTATTCTTTTTCTGGCTTGTTAATTGTCTATCTCTACTTCCAAGTTCCTCTAATGGTTCTAATCTGTCTGCCAATATTGGAAAATATCAGAGTTGAGTGGCGAGATGCAGCCTCATCACTTGGTGCAAGTAACGCTACTTATTGGCGTAAGGTTCTTATCCCAATTCTGACTCCACAGCTATTAGGTTTCTTTCTTCTTCTCTTTGCTAATTCTTTTGCTGCTTATGCCACAGCAGCAGCTCTAACTAGTGGCTCTCTTGCACTAGTGCCAGTACAGATTGCATCTTTAATCAGCTCAAATGTTCAGGTAGATGGAGCTAATACAGCGATGGCCCTTGGACTTGGCATGGTGATCTTGGTTGGAATATCAACTATTGGTTATGCCTTATTGGAGAAGAGGACTTCACAGTGGCGGCGATAAAACTAATTAGTGGCGTATTTAGAGCTGTAATAATCTTCATAGGCATCTCATTTTTTATGATTCCAGTTTTTGCAGCTTCCAATTTTGCCTTTGAAGATGGCAAGGGTGGATATACAGCAGATCCAATAAGAAGCGCAGCTGGAAATGAAGAATTGATGCAATCTCTCTTGCTTACTCTACAGATAGCTTTTGGCACGGTGTTATTGACGCTACTTTTGCTCATTCCAACAGTTGCGTATCTACACCTTGTCATTCCTGGGGCACGTGCATGGGTGGAATTCCTGACACTAACGCCATTAGTGATTCCGCCCATTGTGCAGGCAGTTGGATTCCTCTATTCAATGCCCACCTGGCTCAAATCAACTCCAAATTCACTAATTTTTGCCTATGTGATTCTGGCCCTGCCCTTTAGTTATAGAGCCCTTGATGCAGCTTTTGCCACCATAGATGCTCGCACTTTATATGACGCTTCTCGTTCACTGGGGGCAAGTTTTACCGCAGCGATTCGAAAAGTTTTGATTCCCAATGTTTCAACAGGAATTTATGGTGCAATCTTTTTGACAATCGCTCTGGTTCTTGGTGAATTTGCTTACGCCTCTCTTCTTCTTTGGGACACTTTCCCTACAGAGCTAGCCGTTGCAGGGAGCTCTAATGCATCAGTAGCAGTTGCACTATCAGTTCTTAGCTTGCTTGGTGTCTGGTTAATTCTGATTGGTATAAATCTCTTTAATCGAAAGAGCAAAACATTAATAATTGCAGGAGCTAAATAGCAATGGAGGAGAAGTAATGTCACGAGTGAATCTAAAGGGAGTAAAGAAAGCCTATGGCAAAACAATCGCCCTAGAGCAGCTAGATCTTGAGCTAGAACAAGGATCACTAGTGACTCTTCTTGGCCCCTCAGGTTGCGGGAAGACTACTGCACTTCGAATTTTAGCTGGATTAACAAAAGAGGATTCAGGTCAGGTCCTCTTTGATTCCATAGATATTACAAATACATCTCCAGCAGATCGTGATATTGGAATGGTGTTTCAAGCCTATAGTCTATTTCCAAATATGACCGCTCGTCAGAATGTTGAATTTGGTCTACGCACCAGAAGAATAAATAAAAGTGAGATTGAATCTCGAGTAAAGAAGATCTTTGAAATCATTGAGTTAGGCAGCCACATTGATCGCTATCCCCACCAACTCTCTGGAGGCCAGCAACAGAGAGTGGCGCTGGCTCGAGCGATTGTGGTCCGCCCAAAAGTATTGCTTTTAGATGAGCCACTCTCAGCACTTGATGCTCAAGTCCGAGATCAACTCAGAGATGAAATCAAGCGAGTGCAGAGAGAATTTGGGATTACCACATTATTTGTCACCCATGATCAAGAAGAGGCGATGACGATTTCAGATCGTGTTGGTGTGATGGATAAGGGCAGATTGCTGCAAATCGATACCCCACAAAAGGTCTATGCTCAGCCAATTAACCCAACAGTTGCAAGATTTATTGGGATTATGAATGAGGTTCCTACCGTTGTTTCCGGAAATACTGTTGTCACGCTGGGCTCGAACTTTAACTTGGCAAAGGAATCAAGCTTTGCATCAGGAAGTAAGAATTTAAGGGCCTTGATTCGTCCTGAGGCAATTGAGATTGTTGAACCAAATCACATTGGAGTTCCTGGAAAAATCATTAGTATTTCATTTCTTGGCCCGATTGCTATGGTGCAGATTTCACTAGATCGCAATGTTGAAATTCGTGCAGTATTACCAGCAGCCATGATTGATCGCTATCAGATGGGTCAAGTAGTCCATGTCACCTCATCTGCTAAATCTCTAATTGTTGCTGATTAATGTCTGTTCCATTCTTCGCGAGCGCAATAGCAAAGGGCGTTGCCAATAGCCATGGATGGCGACATCTACTTTTAGATAGAGTAGATAATCATCTTGGACAACCATTAGGCGCCGTGAAGAAGTCCCTAATAAGTTTGATTCACATTACTGATACACATATCTGCGATGCTCAATCACCTGCCAGAGTTGAATACCTAGATCGTTATGCAGACCCACATCACCCAGCATCAAGTGTCATTGGAACCTTAATTGGAACTTATCGGGCTCACGAAATATTGACCACACAAGTACTAGAGAGCGCAGTGCAGGCAATAAATCGAATTGATTTAGCACCTATAACAAAAACAGCCATTAGCGCTGTAGTAATTACAGGAGACTTAACCGATAATGCGCAATCCAATGAATTAGATTGGCTCACTACTTTATTAGTTGGTGGAAAACTTCGAGCAGATAGTGGAGCAAAAGATAAATGGCAGGGGGTGGGAGGAGATTTTTACTCTCCGTTTTTCTGGAATCCACATGGAACACCAAAAGGCGAAAGAGATGATTTCCCTAGGGATCTATATGGCTTTCCCACAATCCCAGAGCTATTAAATGCTGTCTCTCAACCCTTTCACTCCTCAGGGCTTAAATATCCATTCCTAGCAGTACATGGAAATCATGACGCACTTCTTCAAGGCACTGTCGCCCCAAATGAAGAGCTGCGGCAATCAGTGAAGTCAGAGGAGAAGATTTTTGAGCTACCAGATGAAGAAGCGCTAGGAGCGCTTTCTAAAGTATCGGAACAAGGACCTGCTGCTTATCCCTCTCCAATCGCTCCAAAGATTTTGAAAGTAAGCGCTGATGATTCTAGAGATTTTCTCACTCCAAGTGCATGGAACATCAATTTTTATCGTGAAGATGAAGATAATGGAATTTCAAGTGAGTATTTAGGCAGTGACATAAAGTATTGGAGAAAAGACTATGAATCAGTAACCATCCTTGCCTTAGATACAGTAAATCCATTTGGCGGTTGGCAAGGCTCAATTGATGAAGCACAATTTATTTGGCTCAAAGAGCAAGTAGAGCAAATAAAAGATCGATATATCGTAATTACTAGCCATCATCCAATTCAAGATATCTATAACGGGTACAGTCCATCGGGAAAACGTGTTTTAGGGCCCGAGATTGAGAGCTACCTAATTTCCAATCCTGCTGTCATTGCATGGATCTGTGGCCATACTCACCGTCATCGTATCGCCTACTTTGGTCCGAATAGTCAGAATGGTTTTTATCAAATCGAAACTTCATCGCTGATTGATTGGCCGCAGCAGGGGCGAATTATTGAGATTTTCATAAACGATAGAGATGAGATCTGTATTGCCAGTACTGTCTTTAATCACCACGGCTCGATACTTCCTGACTATGAACATCTAAGGCTTGATGAGGTAAATGAACTCTCCGGTCTATCAAGAATTCTCTCGCTTAATGATTGGCAAAGGCGCGGCGGAATTTTTGCAATTGAAAATAATGAGGGAGAGCGCTCTGATCGAAATGTTATCCTTAGCTTGCCAGTACGAATCTAGCCAGTAAAGATTGCATCAAGTGATATTTCGATCATACTAGTAGAACTTTTAGTCGGTAAGCTCTAAAAAACTTCCAAGTAATTTTTGGCTAGGATTTTTTATGGTTTTAGAACTATGCGGATTGGATTACCGATTTTCTTCTCAAGTGTTTCTAGCGCAAGAGCTGCTTGATCAAGTGAGAGAATTTGAGTAACTGAGTCAGATAGCTTTAATCTTCCATCCCTAACCATCTCGACAAGTTCTTCGGTGTGATGGCGCTCAGATCCATAATGTCCAAGGAGTTGGGTTCTCATATAGGTAAAGGCCATATCATTTGGAATAGTGATCGCTTCATTAGCTATTCCAATAATTACCAATCTGCCCAGCTCGCCAAGTAGTGAAAGTCCCTGCTTTCTTACCGATGTGACTCCTGCAAAATCAAAGACAGCGTTTAGCCCCCTA
>ENA-UPXF01000377-UPXF01000377.1-marine-metagenome-genome-assembly--contig:-NODE-377-length-20431-cov-4.374558_pt1 | contig 20431 bp, 18 predicted proteins | sample MGYA00238177_ERZ767431 | MGnify/ENA primary metagenome ERZ767431 (study PRJEB28953, sample SAMN06266262) | marine metagenome | isolation source: Columbia River Estuary | place: USA:Columbia River Estuary... | reverse complement strand
CAATCACACGGTCCAAAGTCTCACCTTTGTTCACGGTGTAACGCTGGCGGCTACCATCTGCGGCCATTGAGACGGTTGCCCCCGGTACCTCGGTCATCATCACTTGCGCGCCCGTGGCGTTTGCCGCCGCGCTATCCATGGGCATATCTTTGCCTAGTAGTGCCTTGAGCGCATCGTTTGCCAGCATGTTCGTGCCCTGTGCGCCGGCTGCGCGCGGCACCAGTGCCCAAATCGCCGTGACAATAAGCGCGCCGACAAATGCCGGCTGCCAATGGGAACGGCGTTTGGTTTGGAATTGGGTCTTTGAAATCATGGCTTTCTCTCTTCAATAGGGCATTGCCACCCAGTCGCCCTGGGGCTTCTCGGGTAACTGTGGGCCAGCGACTTGTCGCAAAACCGACTCGGTTTCATCCACTTGGGCCACCTCAGCCAGGGCCAAACGAGCGGCTACCCCTGCATGCAACATTCTCGCGGGTAAGGCGCGGCTGTCAACCATCACGAGGCGATCGCCCACTTCAAGGCCGTTGAATCGTCCGCCGTTGATGTGGACCTCACCCCCCATTTTCTCTTTCATCGCGAATTGCAGGGGCTCACAGGCCATGCGTTCGTTGATGGCTTTAATCCACTTCTCGGATTCCCAAGCCAAACCGACTGCGACGTTCTCGGGCAACTTTGGGGGAATCAGGGTCGCCTCCGGCATGGTCCAAGTGAGCTTGGCTTGCTGGACCAGCGGCGCAGCTTTACTGAACATGGGCTCCAAGCGCAGTGTCAATTGCCAATGACGCAATATTCGGGTGTCGGGCGCATTACCAAACAATGCGGACTGGGGCGCGGGCGTTGCTGCGGTTTCGGGGCCCTCATCGGCGCGAGCGATGGTCATGAGCAAGCGCCACTGCCCTTGGTCGGGACGACCTCCCGTGGTACGGCCCAACAGGGCTTGTTCGTAGGCATCACGCTCGGCTACATTCATGGGGCTTTGTTGCCAACGCCGGGCATACGTTTGGCTTGCACGCGCCCACTCGGTGCGCCAACCCGCCAACATCTCGTTGGCAAAGTGCAAGTCTTCGGGGCGCACATCGGGTGAGATTCGAGACATTACGCGAACGTGCTGGGTCCACTTGGCGGCATCGGGGGCTGCACAAATGGGTTGATTGGGCGCCTGCATATCGACATCGGCCTTGATAGCCGCCTTGCCATTGGCCGTGTAATTCAGGACTCGCACGCCCCGCACGCGCATGTCATTGGTCATCTGCGCGTCTTCATGCAAACGGCCTTGATCGTCAATCCAAGCGGTCGAAACCACACGGGTGGGGCCCTGCAAGGCCTTTTCGATCAGGGCGTCGCGAATGGCGGCGAGTTGCGCATCATAGGGCGTAGCCTCAGCGTCTTTGGTTGGTTTCTGGGGTGCTGAGGCTTTCGCTACCGCTTTAGCTGGGGTGGTGTTCGTACCCAACAACGCGCGCATTTCAGCAATTTTCTTTGCCTTGGCGGCCTCTAGCCGCCGCTCTTCATCTGACTGAGGTGCCTTGAAATTCGCCCAGTCGATGGGCTCAGGTTTGAGGGGGGGCGGAGGGGTTGCAGCGCCACCGGCCTGCGCAGGTGCTGGTGCGGCGGCCCCATTCGCGGCCTGTACTGCGGTCGTCGCTGGGCCAGGCGTTGCCGGTGCAGGCGCTGCTTGGGCGATGGGGGTTGACCCGTCGGGTATGCCCGCTTGCGCCTCCAAAGCTCTCAGTGTCGTGGGGCCAAGCTGGGCCTGTGCGACAAGCGGCGAACCGGCAAATAGTGCCAGCAAGGCGCCCTGGCATACAAGGCGTTGTGTCAATGTGGGATGCGATTGGTCGACGGTCATGGCAGTCTCTAAAGTCATGGCATCCCCAACGCATGCAAACGGCGTGCCAGACGCCGTTGCCGCTCTCAGCGGATGTTGGACGCCAATTGACCCAAATACAGCGCACGCAAATCGTCAACCACACGCGCATCCAGCGACAAAGTGGTCTCGTAGGTGTCGTCACCCGCAGGCGTGATGCTGACCAAAACAGCGCCGTAAATCACGCCCTCAACGCGGGTACGGAACGTATCGCTCATCACGGTCATGTCGGCGACGGTGGTGGTGGCATCCAAGTGTTGACCATAAACCTGCTCGGTCAGGGAGCGATAGGCGTCCAGTTTCGAGGCGCGGATGGCGAGCAACCGCTTTTGCGCTGGTGTCTTGTGGTTTTGGATGCTGACCACCGCGTAGCCAGTGGCCGTGATGGTCTCGCGGGTCTCGACGATAGGGGCAATCATTGAGGCGCGTGCTGAGCGAACGGGAATCGGTTCCACTGCGGGCGGAATAACTTCCGCTTTTTTCTCTTTTTCAGGGGTCTCCATCGTAGCCTGCATGGTTTGACAAGCGGTCAGCGCCCCCATCAACGCCAGCAAGGTGCCGAAGCGTGCCAAACGCAATGCTGTAGATTTTTGAGTGAGGTTACGCATGAGTGAACTCCTGATTGAGACATGTTAAGCCGTGCCAGCGCGGCGCACTTCGAGTTACTACTGGTATCGGCACAGACACGCTGGGCTTTAGTTGTGATCAAAAGTAAAAACCAAAGGCATTACAAATGTAATTTCAATAACTTAATACTATTCAATACAATTCTCATCAATCTCGATAATGAACACTAACTTTTGCTATCTTGGCGCCCGGCAACAAGCCCCTCAGAATCGCGTCTATGCCATCAAAAGAGAAAGTTGCGACGCCCATTATTGGACGCGGAGAGGAAATGCGCGCATTGCGCGCCCTCATCGCCACCGTTGCCAGCAGCCACGCCACTGTCCTGATCTCTGGCGAGAGCGGGACCGGGAAGGAGCTGATCGCGCGCGCGCTTCACGACGAGTCTGATCGGGCAGGCAGTCGCTTTGTGCCGGTTAATTGTGCCGCAATTCCCCGAGAATTGGTCGAAGCCGAGCTGTTTGGTCACCGCAAGGGCGCTTTCACGGGGGCGGTCAGCGACCGGGTGGGCCGCTTTGAGTTGGCGCACGGTGGGACCCTGTTTTTAGATGAGATCGGCGATTTACCGCTTGATATCCAGGTGAAGCTGTTGCGCGTCCTGCAGGAGCGGGCCGTGGACCCAGTCGGTGCGATGAAGGCTGTCGAGGTCGATGTGCGGGTGGTTGCCGCTTCACACAAGGACTTGGAGGCGGAGGTTAAGGCCGGCCGTTTCCGCGAGGATTTGTTTTACCGACTCAATGTGCTGCCTGTGCAGTCGCCTCCGCTGCGGCGCCGTGCGGACGATATTCCTGAGTTGGCAGCCTTCCACGCCAAGCGACTAGCCCCTAAAGGTCGTGATGCCATCCACTTCAGCCCCGACATGTTGTTGGCGTTGAAAAGCTACAACTGGCCGGGTAATGTGCGTGAGTTGATCAATTTGGTCGACCGCTTCACGGCGTTATTCCCCGGGCAAGAAATTGGCTTGCGCACCGTGCCCGCCGCCATGCTGCCCAAGGGCCTGGCTGCGCTGCGTGACGAGTTATTCGGCAAAATTGCCGCCAGCAATGTACTGACGCTGTTCCCCGAAGTGCCCGAGGAGGCGCGGGAAAGTCTGTCAGAGGTAGACGCTGCAATACAAGCGACTGCGGATGATGACAACGCCGTACAAGACATCATCATGCTGGCCCAAGGACTCGATGAATTGCCCATTGAGGGCATTCAATTGAAGCAGCGCATGGCGGAGATTGAGCGCAATTACATCGCGCAAGCCCTTGAGTTGTCTGAGGGCAACGTGTCAAAAACGGCCAAATTGCTCTCGCTGCAACGCACGACCCTGATCGAGAAGATCAACAAATACGAGCTGCGAGTCGCCTAATTCACCAACAGCAAAAAGGGTAGCGGGCTCTCTTTGAGTTCGCGGCAGAACTGGTTGCCGCTGTAGGTATAGGAGGCACACCCCATGAGGCTGTTGCTGCCACTGCCCTCGGATGACCAGTAATTACTCACCAGCATGTTGGGAAATACGTTGGGGTTAACCGACGGGTTCACGCACTCTGACAAGTTAATGGTGGCCATTTCACCTTGTGTGGGGAGTCGCCACTTGCGACCAGACGCTTTTGAAAACTCTTCCGCGTAGGCCATGGCTTCGGACTGGCTGAGGTGCAGGGCCTGCCCAACGCACTGACCGTTCTGGTACCGCTGGCCCGCATTGCAGCGATACCAGGTTTGGCCCGTTATCTGATCAACGGCGAGACCATTGCTGCTGACCTTGAAATAGCCAGTAAACCCCTCCTTGATAGCGACGCTGCATTGGGGAATCTCTTCGTAGCGACTGCAACCGATCAGGATCACGGCAAACAGCACCACTGACAGGCGAGCCCATGCGTGCCACAAAGAGCTGTGGCCAGTAGCGAAGCGGGTATCGGTAGCGTTCATAAGCAACTGACGTTCGTCTGTGATGAGGGATGGTTTCAATGAAGCAAGGATTGCGCCGACCAAAAACAGACACTTGCCGAAAAAAATAAATTCTTTCGTTTTCAAATTATCACAAACCTCGACCGGGCGTCAAGAATTTCACCAAAAAGTCGACGCCCTGACCCGGAACTGCCAAAATTTACGGCGGGCCTCGCGCTCGCTCGCCAAAGCGGCAAACCGTCATTGGCACGTTTCTCGCTTTGAATCCGCAAAGTGTCGGCTTTTTGCCGCCCCATAACCGTAGCTTTACGAGACGTACACCATGGATATCGCAACCATCATTGGATTTGTTGCCACCTTCGGACTGATTATTTCAGCCTTGGGTGACCCAGCGCCCTTTATCGACGCGCCATCGATTTTGATTGTGGTGGGGGGCACGGCAACCACGGTACTCGCACGCAGTACCTTCCCAGAATACATTGCGGCTATCGGTGTTGCGATGAAAACCATCAAGTTCAAAATCGATAAACCCGAAGACCTGATTGAGCAGCTGGTCAATTTGGGAACCATTGCCCGCAAAGACGGCATGATCGCGCTGGAAGGTCAAGACATACCGAACCCCTACATGGCAAAAGGCAGTCGCATGCTGGTCGACGGCACCGAAGGGTCGCTGATTAAGGCGGCGATGGAACGCGAGAAAGACATGATCTCTGCACGCAACTCGACGGGTATCGCCTTCTTCGACTCGGTGAAGGAAGTCGCGCCTGCGATGGGCATGATTGGTACGTTGGTTGGTTTGGTGATCATGTTGGGCAACATGAGTGACCCCAAGTCGATTGGTCCCGCGTTTGCGGTGGCGTTGCTCACAACCATGTACGGCGCGATTATCGCAAACGTGATCTGCATCCCCTTGATTCAGAAGCTGCAGAAATTAGATGCCGCAGAGTCTCTGAACAACGAGCTCATTTTGGAAGGCGTGATGTTCATCCAAAGTGGCGGCAACCCCCGCATGCTCACTGATGTCTTGATCTCGTTTGTCGACCCCAAAGGGCGCGCCAAACTTGAAGCCGCAGCCTAACTGAACACAGGAATCGCACGTGGCGACCGAAGCAAATAAACCCGACCCAGACGCGAAGCCTGAGACAGTCGCACCTGTCGAGGAACCGACGCCTGAAGTCGTCGTCGCCGCGGGTGGGGAAGACGACTGCCCGAAATGTGACGACTGCCCTGACTGTCCACCGGTCGGCGCGCCCGCTTGGATGGCGACGTTTGCGGACATGGCGACTTTGCTGATGGCGTTCTTTGTGTTGATTTTGTCGTTCGCAGAAATGAACGTCCCCAAGTTCAAACAGATCAACGGTTCGCTGAAAAATTCATTTGGTGTGCAGCGTATCGTGCCTGTGGTGGAGTCCCCCAAAGGCACCAGCATCATCGCGCGGAACTTCTCACCTGCCATCACCGAGCCGACGCCCATCGAAAACGTCACGCAACAAACCACGGACGAGCGCAAGCCTGAACCCGTGATCAAGACTGACGACAGCTCAGGTACCAACGGACCTCAGCAAGCGGCAACCGAAGTGCGCCGCTCACTGGCGAACGAAATTGCCGCAGGCAAAGTCGAGGTCACCACCGAGGAAGGGAAGGTGGTTGTTTACGTGAACAAACCGCCATCTGGCGCGGGTGACGGTCAGTCTGGGGTGCAACAAGGCGGGCCCGCCGCCGCCAATACCGCTCAGGGTGGCAGCAGCACCGCCGCACAAAACGGGGCCCCAGGCACTGGTGCGCAAACCGGTGGCAGTGCGCAAGGCACCAGCGCAGGCGGCGCAATGCAGGCCGCCCAGTCGGGGGGCGCAGCAAGTGGCCAAGTAGCCGGTGGCAGCGCCGCCAAGGGTGATAAACAAGGGGGCGCCGTACCGCAAGAAACCATTGACTTATACGCCAAGATCGCCGAAGCCCAAGCCGCAGTCACAGCAAAGGTAGAGGTTCGTGACAGCCAAGATGCCAATGCACAGAATGCGGCACAAAACGGTGGCGGTATCGGTAGCGGCAGTAAGGCGCAAACCGACGCGCAATACGCCCGAATCCGAAAAGATTTGGCCAAAGAAATTGAGGCTGGTAAAGCTGAGGTGGAGCGTGATGGTGCGCGCATCGTCATCCGTTTGGCAGAGCAGGGCTCGTTTGCATCTGGATCAGCGACGCTACAACGCGGTTTTACAGAAACCCTGAATTCGGTTGGCAAGACGATTTCGCAGAGTACGGGCCGCATCTTCATTGAAGGCCACACAGACAATGTGCCCGTGGTGTTTAACGATCGCTTCCAGTCAAACTGGGATTTGTCAGGCGCCCGCTCCGGCGCAGTGGCCGACTACCTGACCGCGAAGGCAGGGTTGACCCAAGGGCGTGTCAGTGTGAGCGGCTACGCCGATACCCGCCCCATTGATACCAACGACACCCCGGCGGGTCGTGCCAAGAACCGCCGAATTGAAGTCATCATCGACGGCGGCAAGTAAGGCCTTTCAAACGCAGGCCTTACTGCTTCGCTTTCTCTGGGGTCTTGGCGTTCTTGGGGTTCGGGTATTGCAGGATCACCTCTGGGGCGCTTGCTGTGGTCGCTGTGCGTTGTTGCTGCTGAAGCGCCTCTAAATAGCGCTGCTTCTGCAGGGTAATCAAGGCCTGAACATCGCGCTTGAGCGGCTCAACATCGCCGACCGCGCCCTTCAAGTCTTTGACTTGCGTACCGAGCGAGGCCATGGCCTGCGCTTGCTTTTTCATTTGCGCATCCAACGCGCCCACTTGGGTTGAGAGGGCTTTGTTGCTCTCCTCCACCGACTTGGCGGTTTGCGTTGGCAAATTGGTAACGAGCGCCTTTGACTCACCCAAGCTGGCTTTGATCTGCTCCTCTAACTTCGCTTGCGCAGCCATGATGGCGTCGGTACGGTCTGAAAAGCTGGACAGCGAACGATTCATCGCATCAATACCCTCGATGCCTGCATTTAACTCGACCACGCGCTTGCCGACGGCCAGCAACATGGCGTCGGCTTGGTTAATGCGACTTTGCAACGTCATGGACATCGCCGCAAACACGGCAACCGACAAAAACAACACACCACCGGATACACCCAGGACTATCTTGCCTTGACGCGAAGCTGCGGCCAGCGCCGCACCGACTGTTTTGACGGAGGCCTGCAACTCGGCAGCCAAGCCCGTGGCCGATGCGGCGGCGTTGGACGCGACATCGGCGGAATCCAGCACCACCGAGCTCAGGGCATCGAGGTGGTTGCGCACATCTTGGGGTAAAGCTGGCATCTCGGGCGCTCCCTTTAGCTCTTCATCGGGCTCGTCGATCTCGTCAAAAGGCGAGGGCTCAGGCGCGCGACGGCGGCTTGATGGTGCCTTTCCCCCAGCAGCGCGCGCTTCCACCCGCTCTCTTTCACGCAGACGCTCTCGCCGAGAAGGTTCGCCCGGTGGTGGGCCAGAAGGCGCGGCATCCTCGGCATCGTCAAATGCCTCATCATCTTCTGCGCCATCGGCGGCCTCAGCGACTTCAGCGGCTTCAGGATCAATGACGTCAACGGTCTCAGGGTCGACCTCTGGCACGGCGTCGCTGGGTTTGAAATCGGTATCGGTTTCTTGTGTTTTTTCGGTTTCACTCATCTTTTTCTCCCCGACGTGATGGCTTTTCCATCAGCGCGCAACTCAACAGTTGCCAGCTGATGCGCTTCATTCGTAAGTCGCCGTTTGTCAGACACCCTTGGGCGCTCGGCTTCAATGGCCTGTATGTTGCGGGTGAGCGCAGCATTACTCTCGCGCAAGCGATTGATGCGCTCGCTCAGATCAAGGCCTCTATTTTTAAAGACAGACGATGCGCTGGGCGCGGCACTTTTTTGACGGGCTTTTAAAGCCTCGACCAACGCAGGCGGCGGGCGGCTCGGTTTGATCCGCGGTATTGGGCGGATCACCACATGCGCGTTGCTCAAAGCATCATCGGCAGCCCCCGGCACTCGGGTGCGCTGGGATCCCGCTTGCTTGACGTCACCCATACCCGCCTCACCGCGGGGGCGTTGAGCCGAGCGCATGCCCTCCGGAATACGGACTTCGCGCGAATTGCGCGAGACCAATATGGCTGTTTCTTCAGGCATGCGTTACCGTTTTAAACGTCCTCAAAATCACGGCGTGCGCAAAACCCCTTTCAAGGATTTAATGCTACGCGCCCAGTACTCTTTAGGGGATTCGGCAGAAGTTGCGAAAGCTTGTGCTTCTTCGCGATTTTTAAATGCGCCATACACAACGACATAGTGCGGTAAGCCCGTTTTCTTCACCACGGCGACCGCGTGCAGACGCTCCAGTTTGGGGTGGGCGGCGATCCAGTCACGGGCTTGATCAGCAGAAACCACCGAGGTGTACTGCAAGACCCAATAACGCTCAGGCTGGCCGTTTACCCAGTTATGCCCCAAGCGATCATCGGGATTGAGGTTCGTCACTGGCGCTGGTTGTGGGGGTGGTGCTTTGGGTGGTGTCGCGGCAGGCTTGGCTTCAGGCTTCGGCTCGGGCTTGGGCTCCGCTTTAGGCTCGACCTTGGCAATGGGCTTCTCTTCGGGTTGAGCCGCTGGCGCAGGCGCGGCATCGGCTGCAGCAACCGTCGCGGGCGGCGGGAGATCGTTGACCTTGAAGCGGTCATCGACCCACAGACGGCGGGCATCGGGTAAGAATTTCTCGGCAGCCTCGCGATCAGACAGGTTCCGCAGCTCGCGAGACATTTGAACATCGGTACGCACATCGGCCCACGGCGGGAGGATACCGGGTAAAGGCGGTACGACCATGCTGGGAATAACGGTTACCGCGGACACCGCCGCGGCTGACTGGGCTGGTTCAGCCGATTCGACCGCTGCAGTTGCTTGCGTCGGCTCTGCGGGTGCGGCAGGCTCAGCGGTTGCCGGGGCTGGAACCGGTGCCGGTGTGTCGTCTTTGAATGGATCGATCACGGCGGTTGCTGCCGGCTCGGTCGCCGTTGGCCAAAGCATGTGCATCGCCGCGTCACGGTGCTTGGGATAAAGGCTCAGTACCAGCAGCGCCGACAACACCAGCAAAACGGGGACGAGCAGAATGATTAGCCAGCGTCGGCGGCGCTGACCGGTCGCTAGCGGGGGATCAGTGGGCGACAAATCCATGTCGGCAAAATCGGCCTCAGGGAGTTCTGGCTCAGGAGGCACTTCGTAGACCCCCAGACGGTCAATGAGCGTACGCGCCGCCCCTTCTTGTCCTTGCAATGAGGCCTTATCGATGAAGGCTTCGGCGGCGCCGACACTGGGCTTTTCAATGGTCCAGCGGGAGGTGCGCTTACCAAAGGATGACAGGTCTAGCGTCGCGTCAGCGCTCGTGTTCATCAGCATGACCAAGCGCACATTGGCGCCAGGGAAGTCGTTGACCAAACGCGCCAGTAATTCAACCTGTTGACGCTGGACAGCGACCGCATCGTGCATGACCAAGACCCGCGCCGGCAAGACAGGGCCTTGCGTGGCCATCGCATCTTCGACGGACAGCGGCGCCAAAATATCGTTGAAGCGCTGAATCAGGGCGTCCGTACTGCTCGGGAAAAACACCTCCACCTCGACATCCGTGGTCTCGCGCAGCATCCGTATTAACATGCGCCCGTAATGCTCGAGCAGCACATCGCTGTCGCTGATCATCAGCAGGCTTTGCCGCTTGGTGACCAACACGTTGTATGACATCGCCAGGCGCTCGCGATCACTGTCGCGCAGGAACAAGTCCTCTGGAGAAAACGTCGGTGTCATTTCTGTAGCATTCATGGGGTTTTCAAGCAATTTCGCACGTGTCGAGCTTACCGCACGATCAATCGGCCGTTTTCATCGAAATGCATGTCGGCGGGCACTTCTGGGTTGGGACGCGCCATGCCCGGCTTTCCGGGTGTCACCGTACCCAAGCTGAACACGTAGGCGATGACCTGCGCGACAGCGACATACAAGCCTTCTGGGATACTGCGGTCCACCTCTGTGGTGTAGTACAACGCACGCGCCAATGGCGGGGCCTCAAAAATGTGTACCCCATGGGTGTTCGCCTCTTCACGAATGCGCGCAGCGATCAGGTCAGCGCCTTTCGCAACCAAGGTGGGCGCGCCGTCCCCAGTGGGGTCGTAGGCCAGGGCCACGGCAAAGTGCGAAGGGTTCGTAATCACCACGTCGGCGTCTTTGACGTTGGCCATCATGCGTTGGTTGGACATTTCACGCTGACGACGACGAATCTGGGCCTTCACCTCCGGGCGACCTTCGATGTCTTTGTATTCGTCCTTGATTTCCTGCTTGGTCATGCGCATGCGTTTCATGAACTCATGCTTTTGCCATGGGACATCGATACCAGCGATCACAATCAACGACAGGGTCACGTACAGCGCTGACTTCACCACCATCTCGCCCGCAGCATGCAGTGCAGGCTCCAGCGGCATGCGCCCAATTTGAACCAAGGCCTCCAGGTTGATGTTGATCATGAGGGCCAATACGCCGGTCACCAAACTGAACTTCAACAAAGCCTTGGTCAACTCAACCAACGCCTTGATGCCAAACATGCGCTTGAATCCCTCTAGCGGGTTGATCTTGCTGGCTTTTGGCGCAATGGATTTGAGAGAAAACAAATAGCCCCCGGTCGCCCCTGAGGCCAAAATCGCCAGCACGATGGTCACAATAAAAACCGGCACCACCACCAGATAAGCCTGCACCGCTTGGCTACCAAAGGTCAGCGGTAGCAGGTCGGGTGACAGCAGGGTTTTGTTGTCAAACACGAAGCCCGCTTTGAAGACAGCGGTCAAACTGGTAATGAGCCAGCCGCCCATCAACACCATGGTGGTGACCGCACCGATCATGACGGCAGCGCCTGGCAGCTCTTGAGAGCGCGCGACCTGCCCATCCTCCCGCGCTTTTTGGAGTTTTCGCGCGGTCGGTTCTTCGGTCTTTTCTTGTGCGCTCTCTTCAGCCATTACCGCACCCCCGCCCAATCACGCAATACCGTGAACGCCTCCAGCCATAACCACTGAATGCGTCCACCGATGCTATCCATCGACAGAATCAGGATCAACAGACCCGCTAACAACATGGCGGGGAAGCCCACCGCAAAAATATTCAAGCTGGGGGCCGCTTTCGTCACCACACCTAACCCCACGTTGATAAAAAGCATGCTCACCATCACCGGCAACGCGAGTAAAACGGCACCTGCAAACATCATCCCGCTCCAGGTCACCAACCGACCCCAATGGTTTTGATCTAAAAGGGTTTCGCCAATCGGTAGCACGTTGAAGCTGTCTAGGATCAACCCCATCAGCAACGCGTGTCCACCGACGCCTACAAATATCAATGTGGACATGACCAACAACAACTGCGCCAGCACCGGCACGTTACCCACGTTGGGATCAATCATGTTAGCCATGGATAAACCCATCGCTGCCGAGATACTCTGGCCCGCGACCGTGATGGCTGCCACAACAATCTGCAGCACCAGCCCCATGCTGGCGCCGATGAAAATTTGGTTCATCACCTCAACCAAGCCAGCCGCCGATGTGGGGTCAAGCTTGGGCCAATCGTGTAAGGGGTATATGAGCCAGGTCAGAACCAAACCCAACAACACCCGCAAACGCACGTTCACGGCATTTTGCGAGAACAGCGGTGCGGTCAGCAACAGCCCGGAGATGCGCAACATCGGCCACAGGAATGTGTAAAAGCGCTCAACGATGTCGGCAACCAACAAGTTCATAGGACAAACTGACCTAGGTGAACAGCGTGGGTATGCGCTGAAAGATGTTACGGGTGAATTCCACCAAGGTCATGACTTGCCAGCCGCCAAATAACGCCATCGCCAAGCCCAGTGCGAATAACTTGGGAATGAAACTCAAGGTCATTTCGTTGATCGAGGTCGCAGCTTGCAAAATACCAATGATCAAACCGACGCCCAATGCAACCAAAAGCAAAGGCGCTGAAATCAGCGCGGTCATCCACAAGGCGTAGCGCCCCAAATCGACCACAGTAGAGGTATCCATTTGCGTGACTCCTTATGGCATTGCGAAACTGGAAGCGACCGAGCCCATGATGAGTGACCACCCATCGACCAGCACAAACAGCATCAACTTAAAAGGCATTGAGATCATCATGGGCGACAACATCATCATGCCCATCGACATCAATACGCTGGCGACGATCAGGTCGATCACCACAAAGGGGATGTAAATCAGAAACCCAATGGTGAAAGCACTTTTCAATTCTGACGTGATAAACGCAGGCACCAACGTGCTGAAGGGGATGTCCTGCGGTGAGTTGAACTGTGTGTTGCGCGCAATCTCCATGAACATGGCGATATCGTCTTCACGCGTCTGGTTCAACATGAAGGCTCGAAAGGGCTTCTCAGCCAGCGCCAGCGCCTGATCAAATGGCAAGGTCCCGTCGAAGTAAGGCAATAAGGCGTTGGTGTAAACGTCCGTGAGGATGGGCTGCATGATGAACAGCGTGAGAAACAACGCCAAGCCCACCAACACCATGTTGGGCGGCGTTTGCCCCGTCCCCAAGGCTTGGCGCAGTAACGACATCACGATGATGACGCGCACAAAAGAGGTCATCATGAGCAGTAACGATGGCAACAGCGTGAGCGCTGTCATCAAGGCCAACAGTTGCAGGGTCAGGCTGTATTGGCTGCCCCCTGGCGCGTTGGTCACGTTAATGAGTGGCACGCCCTGCGCATGCGCGACAGAGAAGCCGAGCCCCAGCACCAATAGCACGGCGGCAATCACGCCTTGTTTGATTGTCAAGGAGAACCGGTGGTTCATGGCGTGTCTTTCAATTGCGAAATGGTTTGCGCGAAGTTGTTTTTCGGTGGCATTGTGGCATGGTGGTCATCCAACCACCCCGTCAGTGCTTGCATGTGATTGGGGCCAACCCCAATCAACACGGCACGATCGCGCACCCGTACCAACATGATTTTTTGCCGGACACCCACCCCCAGCGTCTCGAGGACTTCTAGCTCACCATCTTTACGACCAAATCCGCGGTTGTTTTGCAATCGACGCAGCCACCACAGCAAGGCGAATAAGAGGCCAAGGACCAACGCAAAACTGGCTACAAATTGTAGCCAGTCTGTCACCCCGATCGTTGAAGTCAAGGGCGCTAAGGGGGGAGTATTGTTCATGGTTAAGCGCCTGTTTTTGCGTGTAGTTGGCTTACAAGTTCTTCATGCGCTCCGAAGCCGGCACCACACGGGTTAAACGAATACCGTAGCGGTCATTCACCAGCACGACCTCGCCTTGCGCCACCACCGTATTGTTGACCAACAGGTCCAGCGGCTCACCCGCAATTCGGTCCAGCTCAACCACGCTGCCCTGCGTTAAACGCATCAAGTCTCGTATTTTAATGACGGCTCGACCGACCTCGATAGATAGCGTCACCGGGATGTTTTCCAGCACATCCGGATTGATCGTATCTTTTTCGACCATCTCGTTGCTGTTCTCGTCGCTCATGGCTGTCTTCCTTATTGATTGTTTCGCGCGTGGGGCTTAGAGCAGGTTGGGGTTCACTGGTGCAATGATCTTCGCTGCAATGTTACTGCCGACGCTACCGATTTCGACATCGAATGAGGGTAAATCGCTGATGTACACACGGGCCATATCAGGCTTTTTAAAGTACATCACATCGCCCTCTTTCATGCTCTCGAGCTGGCTCAGTGCCATGTTGATGTGGCCCAGCAAAAACTGCATCTCAACGCTTGAGTCGTGCACCGCTGTTTCCAAATCGCTGCGCCACTGTTTATCGGACTCTTCATTGCCATCACCCGACTGAACGCGGCTGCGCAACAGGTCGCGGATGGGCTTGAGCGCCGCATAGGGGTAGACCAGATCGATGAAGCCCTTACCCTGCGCGGTTGGCTCGGCGTCAAAACGGCTCAAGATGACCAGGTCATTCTCATCCGCAATTTGCGCAAATTGGGGGTTGATCTCGGAGCTAACGTGCTCGAAATCAATGTCGTAAATGGGCGACCATGCATCTTTGAGCGATCGCATGAAAACATCCAAAATCATCTTGATGATGCGCGTCTCGGTGGGCGTGAACATGCGTCCTTGCGGCAACTCCCCCACACCTCTACCGAAGCCACCAAAGAAACTGTCTAATGAGCTGAACACCACCGTGGGCTCAATCACCACCATGGTGTACCCCCGTAGCGGATTGGCCCGAATAATGTTGACAGACAACGGCGCTTTGAGCATCTTCAGGTAATCGCTGAAGCGCAGTATTTGGACCCGCGTTGGGTTGATCCGTGGGCTGGTGCGCAAGACTTCCAGCAAGCCCAAACGGAACTGGCGAATGAAGCGCTCGTTGATCATGTCGATCGAAGAGATGTTCACACCCAGGCTGCTGTCTTCACTGGCCAGATCGTGCTTGCGCACTTTGGCACCGGTATTGAAGCCCGTGTCCACCTCGATCGAGCCGCTATCCAGGCCTGCGGCCAGGGCGTCTAACTCTTCGGGTGATAGGAGCGGTTGATCAGCCATGACTCATTCTTTCAGGTTGCGCCTTACTGCACCACAAAATTGGTGAAGTACACCTCTTCAATGCCACCAAAGTCTTCATATTTCTCGAGCACGGCGTTCATCTCTGCCTTGAGGTTAGCGGCCAACTCGCGACGGAAATTGGGCTTCAACAAATCAGCTTCCGTGACCTGACGCATGAGATCGAGCACCGCGTTGCGCAGGGCAAACTCGTGCTTGGTCACATTTTCGAACACGCGCTGGTCAAAGTTGGTCATGACCGCCAATTGCAGCTGCATGACTTTGCGTGAGTTGGTCAGGTTGGCGAGAAACTCACGTTCGATTTCCATGTAGTGGTATTCGAATCGGGTCAGTTCCGGGCTGTCCTTGGTCACGCGCTTGGGCTCTGCCTTGGTGGGGTCTGCTGCGTCGGCGGCGGCGGCCTCCAGCGCTGCGACTTTCTCCTCAGCGGCCTTTTCATCCTGCTTGTCGAAGAAACCGGTGAAGAACAAGGTGCCGAACACGGCGCCCACCAGCAAGACGAGGACGAGGACAACGATCAAGAGAATCTTGACCAATCCGCCGCCTTTTTTACCGCCTTCTTCTTCTTCAATTTCATCAGCCATGTATTTACCCTACTTTCTTTGAATGTCGCCGATCAACTGGTTACACCAGGATGTTCAGCGTGCCATCGTCCCGTCTATTTTCGCTTACTGCCGCGTTTTCGCGCCCATCTGTTTCAGAATCCCCAGCCTGCATCGCCGCTTTTAGGGGCGTACCGCTGGGTTGCGGTGTCGACTTTCCGTGCCCGGACTGACTTGCACCCGCGTCTACCGAGACTCTAGCAATATCCGTTCCAGCTTGTGCCAAGTTGTCTCTTAAACGCTGCGCGCCATCCTGTAGCAGATCGCGTGTGACGGGGTTCGCAGATACGAATCGGGCCTCTAGTTCGCCGTTGTGCATGCGCAAGTCGACGTCGATGCGTCCCAAACTGGCGGGCTTCAGGGTCAATTGCATGGTCCATTGCCCCTTGGCAATTTGCCCCTGAATGCGGGCGCCCAAAGCGTCCACCAGTCGCTGTGAGATGGACTCATACAACGCGCTGCGCTGACTCGCAGTGCTACCCAGTGGTTCACTGGGTAGGGCGACGCCAGTCGGATTGGCCGCGCGCGGCACCAGCAACCCCGTGCGTTCCAGCCCCAAGGCGTCCAATGCGCCCGGTTTGCTGCCGGGCAGGAATGGTCGTAAGTCCTCATCGGTCAGACCCGCCACAACCAGGGTCTGAGCGACCACGGCTTGGGGATCCAGCAACAAAGCGCTGGCGCCGTTGGTCGCGGTCGGTAGTTGTGCGCCTGTCGCGAGTGCACGCGCGTCCATGATTTGGCCCAGCAATTGCGCGGTTGACTGTTGGCCACCCGCAGCACCCGCGCGCAATAACACCAGCGGGTCAAGCGTTTCGCCGGAGGTTGCGATGTCACCCTCGGTCGTCGCGCTAGGGGATACGCCCCCGACCAGTACCTTGAGCGCCTGCGGGCTCAGGCCTTGCGCTTGGGCAAAGGCCAACAGGCTGGCCGCATCAGGTCCTTGTGTGGGCGCGATGATCTGCATGCCACCCGCCAACGGGACTGCCTGCAAGTCGCCCGCCAACTGCGGGCGACCTGCGCCCAATAGCCAAGTGGCCGCTCCGAGCGCCACGGTATCGGCCAACGCCAATGGGACGGCCTGCGCTAAGGGGTTGGCCTCCATAAGGGCGTCGGCCGCCGTCGCGCGGGGATCTAATGACGTTTCAGGCGCGTCCAACGCCGTGTCAGCCCCCGGCTCGCCCGCCGCGGGTTTTGCGGTCTCGGATGCTGCCGAGCCCTCGGCTGTGGACTGAGTAGCGTCTCGCCCTGACTCGGTTTTCTTTTCGCCCGCCTGCGCGGAGTTGTCAGAGGCGGTGTTCAGTTTGGCGTTCGAAGGCGTGTCCCGGTCGGAACGGGCTTCCGCGTCGGTCTGCTTGGTAGCGGCCTGAACCGGCTCCGGTCGAGAGGCTACCGATCGCTCTTGCGTTTCAACTGGGACTTCCACCCGTTCAGGGGCGCCCCTAGTTGGTGGGGCGGCAAGCTTTTGCCTGTGGTTAACGGCGGCCACCCGCTCAAACAGCTGGCCAAAGTTGCCATGACTGCTGGGCCGGTCACGCAGGGCGGTGCCCGCTGGTGGGCGGCTGTCTAGCAGCGTTGAGACGGTCATCGCCTCTGGGGCGGTGCTGAAAGTCGTGTTTGATGACATGTGTCGCTCGGTGCGGTTCGGGATAAAAACGGGCGCCGTCTAGAACGCCTCCCCGAAGGCTTAGCAAGAATCGTGACCGGAAGGTTCTTGCCGCTGCAGCGCAATCGTCGGGAATCAGGCGGCATCCCGTGGCACGTCCCTTGCTTAACCCTCCATGCACGGTGCAAATAGTCTTGAATTTGCAACCAAAGCATTAACTTTGAATGGTTTTAACGCATGAGCACACTTAGCCTGTCAACGATTCGACAAAATTTGTCGGCCTTTGACCTCGCCGGTCTGGGAATTCCCACGCTCGTGCTGCTGATCATGGCGATGCTGGTGCTGCCGCTGCACCCGCTGCTGTTGGATATTCTGTTCACCTTCAACATCGTGGTGGCACTGGTGATCGTGATGATCTCCATCGGCACCCGTAAACCGCTGGAATTTTCATCGTTCCCCACCGTTTTGTTGTTCGCGACGATGTTGCGGTTGGCGTTGAACGTGGCATCGACCCGCGTCATCTTGGTCAACGGGCACGAGGGCTCGACCGCTGCGGGCGAGGTCATCGCGGCCTTTGGTGAGTTCGTGATCGGTGGCAACTATTTAGTCGGTTTCATCATTTTCGGCATCCTCATGATCATCAACTTCATTGTGGTGACCAAGGGTGCCGGTCGCGTATCAGAAGTCAACGCCCGATTCACATTGGATGCCATGCCCGGTAAGCAGATGGCGATTGACGCCGACCTGAATGCCGGCGTGATTGACCAAGACGATGCAAAGAAGCGACGCGAAGAGTTGAGCCAAGAGGCAGACTTTTTCGGCTCCATGGACGGTGCGTCAAAGTTTGTCAGTGGCGACGCCGTAGCCGGCTTGTTGATTTTGATCATCAACATCGTTGGTGGTCTTGCAATCGGGTTGTCGCAACATGACTTGTCCTTCTCTGAGGCGGGACGTATTTATGTATTGCTGACCATTGGCGATGGCTTGGTCGCACAAATCCCCTCTTTGTTCTTGTCACTGGCGACCGCCATCATCGTGACGCGTGTGACGACCTCGCAGTCCATGACGGAGCAAACGAAAACGCAGCTCTCTAATCCGACGGCGCTGTTTATCGCCTCTGGCATCATGACCTTATTGGGTTTGGTACCTGGCATGCCACACATGGTTTTCCTCACGCTGGCTGGGCTGACCGCCGGTATCGGCTACATGGTGGTCCGCCGTCAAACCATTGATGAAATCGAAGCGGCCGCACCACCACCCGAGGCTGCAGACAGCGGCGCGCCGAAAGAGTTGGATTGGGATGACGTCGACCAAGTGGACCTGATTGGTTTGGAAATTGGGTATGGTCTGATTCCCCTGGTGAACCCGGAAACCGGTGGTCAATTGATGCCACGCGTCAAAGGGGTCCGCAAGAAACTGTCCGCTGAACTGGGCTTCTTGGTTCAACCGGTGCGCATTCGTGATGCACTGAATCTGCCTCCCGACACCTATCACATCACCATGAATGGCGTGATGCGCGGCAAGGGTGAGGTCAAAGTGGGCAAAGAGTTGGCGATCAATCCCGGACAGGTTTACGGCAAGATCGAGGGCATTGACACCAAAGAGCCCGCTTTCGGTTTGGATGCGGTGTGGATTGATCCGGCACAACGCGACACCGCACGCACGCTGGGTTATACGGTTGTCGATGCGAGTACCGCCATTGCAACACACCTGAACAAAGTGCTGCGTGACAACGCCGCCGAGTTGCTGAGCCACGATGAGGCACAGCAGTTACTGGATAAGTTAGCGTCCAAGTACCCCAAGTTGGTCGAAGATTTGGTGCCTGGCAAGCTGTCATTGGGTGTACTGACCCGCACCATGCAAAACCTGCTGGTCGAGGGCGTATCGATTCGCGACATGCGCACGATCGTGGAATCCCTGACGGATGCAGCGACGCGTACGCAAGACCCCGAACAACTCACCACGCTGATTCGCCCGAAATTGGGTCGCATGATTGTGCAGTCATTGGTTGACGATGCAGAGAGCCTCTCGGTCATGACACTTGACCCCTCGCTGGAACAACTGTTGCACAACGTATTGCAACAAAACCAAGGGTCTGGGATGGTGTTGGAGCCGGGTTTGGCAGAGAGCCTGTTCAGCGCCTTGCGCCAGGGCACCCGCGAAGTTGAGGAAAAAGGTCATGCCGCCGTACTGGTGGTGTCCCCCAGTATTCGCGCGTGGCTGTCGAAAGCGGCACGCCACCGTGTGGCTGACTTGACGGTGCTGTCCTACAGCGAGATACCGGACGACCAAGGGGTCAATGTGATCCACACCGTTCAAGCACAAACAAAAACGGCTTAAAGCCCCCATTTATCTAACGCGATAACGAGACGACCATGGAAATTCAACGCATTTTGGCACGCGACACCAAGACAGCGACCGACAAGGCCATCGCCCAATTCGGTCCGGACGTCTTGATCATTTCGAATAACCGCGTGAATGGACAGACCGAATTACTCGTCGCCGCGGATATCACGCTGGATGACGACTTCGACACCCAGCCTCAAACAGAACCTGACGCCAAGCTGCCGCGTAAGCCCAAGAATGGACGCGCGCAGGTTCATCAGGCGGATAGCGTGCAAGCGCAGATGGCGAAGTCACTGAATTCATTTGAAGCAGCGTTTGAAGAGACGATGCTCCAGCGCCAACAGGCACGACTGGCAGGCAAGAAACCAACGCAAACGATGCAGTCGGTTGAGCGCAGCAAGCAACAGGCGCCCTTGTTGAAACCGGTCGAGGATGCACGCCCCAAACTCACCCAAGCAGAAACCGGTCAACCCGCCGTGGCCCCCACGCCCGCCACACGCCAAGAGCCCAATGTCGACTTCATGGCGCTTCAAGCTGAGCGTGACGCGGCACGCAGTCGCGAAATCGTGGACTTGGTGCGCGACGAGATCGCGGCCTTGCGCCGTGAGTTTTCAATTACACAACGCATGAATCCCTGGCAGGATGCGCTACCCATCGCACCCGCAGTCAAACCGCTGATTGCAGCGCTCGGCGAGGCGGGCGTGCCAGCGGGCCTTCGAGGTCTGCTGATCGACCGAATTCGGGAAACTCAGGATCTAGAAGAAGCCATCGTTGCCCTCAGCAGTCACCTGCTGGAGACACTGCCCAAGTCCGGCGTCGACATGCCGGAACAAGGCGTTCGTGTGATTTGTGGCACGACGGGCGTGGGCAAATCCCTGATGGCGGCACGCCTGGCGCAAGCGGGCGCCTTGGCGCACGGTACCCATAACGTCGCCGTGGTG
>ENA-UPXF01000355-UPXF01000355.1-marine-metagenome-genome-assembly--contig:-NODE-355-length-20963-cov-5.341783_pt1 | contig 20963 bp, 22 predicted proteins | sample MGYA00238177_ERZ767431 | MGnify/ENA primary metagenome ERZ767431 (study PRJEB28953, sample SAMN06266262) | marine metagenome | isolation source: Columbia River Estuary | place: USA:Columbia River Estuary... | reverse complement strand
AAGGTGTGTACCAATGTGTCTTATCATCGTGGTTATTTTTTTATCACTAATCGATCTACGTCGGAAGAAGTAATTGGATTACCTCCCAAAATAATTAATCGCTCTACCGAATTACTCAATTCACGTACGTTACCCGTCCAAGGATGTTTGGTTAATTGAGTTAAAGCTTCTTTATGCCAAATTATCCTGGGTATCCCTTGCTCCTCACAAACCTTTTGCGTGAAATAATCAACCAACTGTGGTAGATCAATTAGTCGTTCCGATAGCGGTGGGACCTCCAAAATAATCACAGACAATCTATGGTATAAATCTTCTCGAAATCTTCCTTGGGCCATTTCAAGGGCTAGATTTTTGTTGGTAGCAGCTATGAGCCGGACATCAACCGAAATAATTTTATCCCCACCCACACGCTGTATAGAAGACTCTTGAAGAGCCCGGAGCACTTTTGCTTGTGCCGATAAGGACATGTCCCCTATTTCATCTAGGAAAAGTGTTCCCTGATGGGCTTGTTCAAAAGTACCTACCTTGTCTTTGACCGCGGAAGTAAAAGCCCCTTTAACGTGTCCAAACAACTCGCTTTCAATGAGCTCTGTAGGAATAGCCGCACAATTCAGAGCAATAAATGGGTGTTGTTTTCTTGTACTATGTTGATGGAGCGACTTGGCGACTAATTCTTTTCCACTGCCATTAGGTCCCGTAATTAACACACGTGCTTGGGTAGGGGCCACCTGAGCAATCATTTTTTTTAGCGCTCGCATGGGTGAACTATCCCCCAACATGGCATCAAAAGCAACCTCCTTTTCCCCTCCTGGTTGATCAGGAGTAGGCGCAGAAAATTCACGAGGAATTAAAGCGTTTTTTAATGCCTCAATCAAGCGATTTAAATCAGGAGGTTTTGCGATGTAATCTCTTGCCCCCATGCGCATACAGGCTACGGCCGTTTCTAAATCCCCGTGTCCAGAAATCATCACCACAGATACACGAGGTCGATGCTCTCGTACCCACTGGAGTACTTCCAATCCATCTTTTTTCGGCATTTTAATATCGCAAAGCAATACATCGCATTCATGAGCCGATAATTGCTCCAGAGCGTGAACCCCATCTACAGCCTCAAGGAGTTCAATATCCTCAAAAGTTTCTTTAATTATTTTGATCAACACCCGGCGGATGGCTGGTTCATCCTCCGCAATTAAAAGTCTATGCATCGGTAGTCGATTGATTGGTTTGCACCCAATGTAGGGTGCGTTGGGGGAAAGGAATCACTATGTTGTTTTTCTGAAAAGCTTCGTGAATTCGGTACCTCAACTCGCTTTTTATCCGGTTATCCGTAAAGCTGTCACCCGTGGTATACACCACAGAAAAAATTAAAGCAGATTCACCAAAATCATCGAAAAGCACTACGGGTTTTTGTTTTTTTTGGATGCCTTTTTGACTGCATACTATATCGAGCAATAGCTGAGTGACCAGTTGTACATCAGATCCATAATCCACACCAACAGTGACTTTTTCCAGGGTGGTATTGTGATTTTGTGTGTGGTTATAAATGGTCTCCACCAAAAATTTGTGGTTAGGAATCACCAATACCTTGTCATCCCTGGTCACCGCTCGGGTGGTACGCAGATTGATCTCCGTTACCTTACCCACCTTGCCCTGTATTTCAACCACATCACCCACGTGTAAGGACTGATCCATGATGATCAATATGCCGGAAATAATATCCTGAAACAGGTACTGCAAGGCAAAACCCAAGCCGACAAACAAGGCGGCTGAAGCAGTTAAAAATACGGTTAAGTTAAGACCGGAGGCATGCAGAATGGTGATGATCGCCAATATGTAAAACAGGTACCTGGCAAATCCAAAGATGCTGACAAACTTGTTTTTATCTTCCTCAGCCAGTCGGCTATTAACCACCTTTTTGATGATTTTTAGCAATACATTAATGGCTACAATCACCACAATAATAGACATTAACGTGCCTACCGTCAGGTGTGCTGATTCAGATTCGTAAATAGGTTTGGTGAGAAAACCGATAATCGCTTCCCAAAAAGTGCGCAGAGTTCTTATCATCATTTGCCGATATGGAATGCCTTAAATGTACTACATCCAAGGCATTCTTCTAGGCAAACATGTCTTTTACTTTATCAAAAAATGATTTATCAGACTTTTCTGGCTTGGGAACAAAATGCTCGTGATCCGCCATTTTTTCAAAAAACTGGCGCTGTTCTTTATTGATTTCCTTAGGGGTCCACACATTGATATGCACCAACAAATCCCCGGCTCCATAACCGTTGATGTTGCGCACACCTTTGCCTTTGAGACGCAATATTTTACCGGATTGAATTCCCGGGTCTAATTTAATTCTCGCTTTTCCACCTACCGTGTCAATCTCTTTAGAAGCACCTAACACAGCTTCTGAAATACTGATGTATAAATCATAGTGCAGGTTATCCCCCTCCCTTTTTAGGGTCTCGTGTTCTTGGGTCTCCACCAAAACAATCAAGTCACCTGGAATCCCTTGACCTGGTGCATCATTCCCCTTTCCGGAGACTTTCAGTTGCATCCCTTCTTCAACCCCAGCAGGTATTTGAATGGAAACTGTTTCCTCTCTAACCACCATGCCCTGAGCATCAGCTTGGTCCGGTTTGGAATCGATGAGCTGACCCACACCACCGCATGAGCTACAGGTAGTAGCTGACTGCATACGACCCAAAATGGTGTTGGTGATTTTCATTTGCTGGCCAGATCCACCACAGGTAGTACAATTTTTGTATTTAACCCCCTCGGCCATCACCTTGCGGCGCACCTTGATTTTCTTCTCAACGCCCTGAGCAATTTCTTCTAAATTAAGTTTGACGCGAATGCGCAAGTTACTTCCTTTGACTCTTCGGGTTCCTGAACCGCCAAAACCGGAGAAACCACCAAAACCTCCACCGCCAAAAGCTGATCCGAAGATATCGCCAAATTGACTGAATATGTCATCCATATTCATACCACCACCCCCGCCAAATCCACCTTCAAAGGCTGCATGACCGTATTGATCGTATTTAGCGCGCTTGTCTGGATCACTTAAGACCTCGTAGGCTTCAGCTGCCTTTTTAAATAGCTCCTCCGCTTTTGAATCTCCTGGATTTTTATCCGGGTGGTATTCAATAGCCTTTTTGCGGTAGGCCTTTTTGATATCGGCAGCACTAGCGCTTTTGTCAATGCCAAGTATGGCGTAAAAATCTTCCTTCATGATGTTATTGTCCTACAACCACTTTGGGGTGGCGAATCATTCGGTCTCCTAATTTATATCCTTTCTCCACAACGTCCACTACCTTGCCTTTTAATGATGGGTCTGGCGCTGGAATCTGGGTAATCGCTTCGTGTATGTCCGCATCAAAATCCGCTCCAGCTGCAACCTCCACTAAGGACAATCCTTTGCTTTGCAACACCTGGGTGAGCTTTTGACTGATTAATTCAACGCCCACAAAAAGTTCCTTTTCTTCTGATTTAGCAATTTCTTTCAACGCTCTTTCGAAATCATCAACCACAGGCAATAAAGCCGTAATCACTTCCTGTCCAGCGGTTTTGAATAAATCCATTCGCTCTTTTACGGTGCGTTTTTTATAATTCTCAAACTCAGCAAACAAGCGAAGAAATTTATCTTTTTCCTCTGCCAAAGCCTGTTCAAGTTCTGCTTGTTTATCTTTCTTGGATTTTTTTTCGCTTTTTGGGGCCGCAGCGGACTGTTCGTTAAGTTCAGTTTCTGACGCTTGCTGTGCTTCCATTTGGTTTAAATCTTCGCTCATAGGATGACATAATTTGATTCTGTACAGGGCAAATCTAGGGCCAATTCAACTGTCAATGTCAAATTGTCACCTAGTTGGACCCAATAAATCTGTCAGGGCTTGCGTGATTTCAGGAAAATCAAAAACAAAACCTGCACGAGTCACTTTATCCGCGCTTACCCGTTGACTGGACAACACCAAGGCGGATCGTTCACCTAAAATCAATTTCAACGCAAAACCAGGTACCGCAGGTGCCCAAAAAGGCTTGCGCAAACAGCGAGCAATCGACTGAGCTAAATCGATTTGCCTCAATGGATTAGGGGCCACCGCATTGTATACACCTGGTTGTGCCTCAGCAGCACACCAGATCAACAACTTAGTTAAATCCCCCAGATGAATCCAAGACTGCCACTGCTGACCATCGCCTAGTGCAGACCCTATCCCCCAACGAACAGGGGTAACCATAGCAGGAAGGCTACCTGAGGACAGGGAAAAAACAAGGCCAAACCTACATTTAATAACCTCTATCCCCAGTTTATTGAATTGATCTGCTGCAGTTTCCCAGCGTTGAACCACCTCTCCCAAAAAGTCCTGCGCCACTGCTGAGCTATCTTCGGTGTATACCTGGTCAAGATCGCTGGGATAGATCCCTGTTGCTGAAGCAGAAACCAATTTAACTACGGGAAAATGGCCTTCCTTAATCGCTTGTGCCAACACGTTCAATCCCTCGACCCTACTCTGAACGATCTCATTTTTGTATGTTTTTGTCCAGGGCTTAGCAATCGAAGCACCGGCCAAATGAATGACTACCGAGACTCCTTCCAATGCTTGGGTATCCAGTAGGCCTTTTATAGGGTCCCAGTGAAATTCGCGGGCCCTAGAAAATCTAGGCGTGCTTTTCACTTGTGTGGTGAGGTAGTTCACCTCCACACCTCTGTCTAAAAGGGCATGGACCAATGAAGTGCCGACCAATCCGGTGGCTCCTGTGATTAAATACTTCATAATTTTTCTAGATGTAAACGGACCACATGGGCAGTGCCACAATGACAAAAACCTTCTTGGAGTTCAATTTCTTGGGAGACCGCTATGAGCGAGTGACACTGATCAAAATCGGACAGTAAATCATCTAGGTCATATAACTGGTCTGCGTTTTTAGGACCTCCTACCAGAGGATTAAGGGCTTGATACTGGGGATGTTTTTTAGAAAAACCCTCTAAAATAAGCCTTCCGTTTGGCTTTAACCAAGACTGCAAAAGCCGCATTTGTCTCTGTCTTATATGATCCGGGAAGTGTACATAGATCAATGCGATGGCATCGAAAAAGGAGGTGCGTTGGGGTAGTTCATCCAAGGACCCTAGATGATACTCTATGGTCACCCCTTGTTTAGAAGCATAGTTTAAAGCTTTTGCTCTAGCGACCTCACTCCAATCATAAGCCCAAACCTCCCAACCTAAAGTGGCGGCATAGATAGCATTTCGCCCTTCCCCTTCTGCAGGGAGCAAAATTCGTCCTGGAGCCAGGGAATTTAATTGCTCCCTAAAAAAAACATTTGGCGATTCCCCATAGGCCATAGCCTCTTGGGCATAACGTTGGTCCCAAAATTCTTTCATAAATCAAATTATATTGGTTTAATAGCCCGAAGCATCTCTCGTTTACCCGGAGGGCCAGGTAATCGTTCTACCAAAAAACCCACCTCTATCATGGCCCGACGCACACTTCCCTTAGCGGCATAGGTCACTAATACACCACCGTCTACCAAGGCCGCATACATTTTTTCAAAGATCGGTTGCTCCCAAAGCCAAGGCTGAACTCGAGCGCCAAAAGCGTCAAAATAAATCATATCAAATTGTGGGTCAAACCGAATCTCTTCAAAAAGCATTTGTTGTTTTTCCAATGAAAAATGGGCGTCTAATTCCTGTTTTTCACCCCACGGCATCAGGTGCATCTGCTCAAATAACTCAGCAGATCCATCGATATCAACCCACTGTGGATAATTCATGGTTTGGGCTAAATCCCACGGCACAGGATAAGCCTCAATACCCGTGTAACTTACTTTTCTTTGGGTTTTATGGGCTTCAGCCCAAGTGAGCAAAGCGTTTAATCCTGTGCCCCATCCTATTTCCAAAATGCGCAACGATTCCGTGGTAGTGGCGTGAAAACCCGCCTGAATAAATACGTGCAAGGCTTCCTGTAAAGCTCCGTGTTTGGAATGGTACGTTTCCCCCAAACCCGGCATAAACAAGGTATTTGAACCGTCTGCAGTAGGTTGAATTTGGTGTTGACGCACGTCCATAAATATAAGTCAGGTTGACAAAGGTGCTGATTAAATCACAAAAATTAAAAGAAATCAGGGGAATAAATGTTTAATTTTGGTAGATCAAATTATCATATAATGCAGGATTTCGGAACGCCCATTACCCTAGAAAAAGCACCTACATCAAAAATCGATCAAGTCGATTTTAATCAGGTGGGATTTGGACAAATATTTACCGATCACATGATGATCAGCGACTATAAAAATGGGGCCTGGAGTATTCCAAGAATCATTCCTTATCAAAACATTAGCCTACCCCCTTCTGCTAGAGTTTTCCACTATGGTCAAGCGGTATTTGAGGGCATGAAAGCCTACAGAGATGATCAAGGGGAAGCTTGGCTATTTCGCCCTGAAGAAAATTTCAAACGAATCAACCGTTCCTGTGAGCGTTTGTGCATGCCTAGTTTCGAACAAGCCTACTTTATGGATGGCCTAAGCGCCTTGCTCAAGTTGGAGAAAGATTGGATCAAACCGGGTGCCAATAATTCATTGTATATCAGACCATTTGTGATCGCCACCCAAGCTGGTGTGGCGGCCAATCCGGCGACAGAGTACTCCTTTATCATTATCTGCAGCCCCGTCAATGCTTATTTTGCTGGTGAGGTGCGCGTAAAAATTGCCGAACATTATTCAAGAGCTGCTAAAGGTGGATTTGGTTATGCCAAAGCAGCGGGAAACTACGCCGGGCAATTCTATCCCACCAAGCTTGCCCAGGAAGAAGGGTTTCAACAAGTGGTTTGGACTGATGCAGCCACCCACGAATACATCGAAGAAGCAGGTACCATGAATATTTTTGTCCGTATTGGGGATCAATTAATCACAGGACCCACCAGCGATAGTATTTTGGATGGAGTGACCCGCAAAAGCTTAATCGACATGGCCAAGGCTTCAGGTATTGACCTAGTGGTACGCCCTATTAAAGTGCAAGAAATATTAGACGCCTACCAAAACGGTAGTCTAAAGGAATTATTTGGTGCTGGAACTGCTGCCGTAGTGAGTCCCATCAAAGGTTTTGGCTATAAAGAGCAAAAATATGAGCTCCAGAAACAACCGGATAGTTATGCTGATTTGTTCAAGCAAAAACTAACTGACCTGCAGCGCAACTTAGCGCCAGATCCTTTTGGATGGCGGGTTAAGGCTTACTAGAAAGTACTCTGGCCAGATCAGGTGGGCTGTAATTAGGTCCCTTCATCACTTTACCGTCTTCTCGATAAATCGGTTGTCCATCGGCGCCCAATTTACTCATGTTGGAGCGTTGTATCTCGGCAAATACCGCCTCGATCTTATCCTGAAGTCCATGCTCAATAATGGTGCCGCACAATATATAGAGCATATCTCCTAAAGCATCCGCTACTTCCACCAAATCACCGGCCATAGCCGCTTCCAAATATTCTTTATTTTCCTCGTCCATCAACCGGAAGCGCAAATTGTTTTTATCCACGCCTAAAGTGGCCAATGGAGTTTGGCTGTAACCCAAACCAAATGCGGTGTGAAATGCCTGAACGGCTGTAATCTTGTCTTTCATCAGGGAGATTTATATGTACCTTTGCCAAAAATACAGATATGTTCACTAAAGGACAACTCATTTTTGCCGCACTTTTTTTTGTCTCTTTTGTATCGATCACCATCTGGTCGTACCGAAAAGAGTTAATGCACCATAAAAAAAACTACCCTGGTTCCGCCCGGGTACTTTGGGCATTTGCGCTCTTTATCGCTTTGCTCTTCCTACTCAAATTGACTTTATTTAAACGATAAATTCGACCCCCCTTCTTTTTAAGGGCGCCAACATCAGTTGGCGCCCTTTTTTTATTTACCCCCCCATTTATTTGATTCAATTAGATAATAAATTACAATTTAAATGTATATACCCCATAATTTATGGGGGTATAAATTGATTAATTCATAATTATTATCAAATTACCCCTAAAAAATGGGGGGTGTATGTTATATATGTATATGTTTGCCAAAAATAAAAAACCAACACCATGAAAAAAATCGAAGCAATTATCCGCAAATCCAAATTTGACGAAGTCAAGGATGCGCTACACAGCATCGAAGTAAACTTCTTTAGCTACTGGGATGTTACTGGAGTCGGAAATGAAAAAGAGGGCCACGTATACCGAGGGATCTCGTACAGCACTTCTGACATACAGAGAAGATACCTCACTATTGTGGTGTCTGATGATTTTTTAGAGCGCACTATTGAAACCATACTCAATGCAGCCCAAACAGGCAATGTAGGAGATGGAAAAATATTTGTCTCTGAGATTCAAGAAGCCTACAGAATTAGAACCCGAGAAAACGGCCACGCCGGAATAAACTAACACGCCAACACAGATAGATTATGGACACCGCTTTATTTACCGCCAACAATATTTGGATGATGGTCTCAACCGCCTTAGTGTTTTTTATGCACTTAGGATTTTCCTTCCTGGAAATCGGTTTGACCCGCCAAAAAAACACCATCAACATTCTTTTCAAAAACATTTTTATTATTTGTGCCGGCCTTCTGCTCTATTACGTAGCTGGATTTAACTTGATGTATCCTGGTGACTTTAACGGTTATCTTGGATTTGCTGGATTTGGCTTGCCACTTCCAGAAAACGGACTTACCCCAGATTACGCCTCGGGTGGCTACACCTACTGGACAGACTTCTTGTTCCAAGGAATGTTTGCTGCCACAGCTGCGACCATTGTGTCTGGTGCTGTTGCTGAACGCGTAAAACTCGGCGCCTTTATGATCTTTACCATTATCTATGTGGGTATTGTATATCCCATTGTAGGTTCATGGCAATGGGGCGGCGGATTTTTGACCACATTAGGTGGAGAAAACGGAGGCTTTTATGATTTCGCTGGATCTACTCTAGTACACTCCGTCGGTGGGTGGGCGGCACTGATCGCTATCTTTTTACTGGGCCCACGCATCGGAAAATTTAGTGCCGACGGAAAAATAAACGCTATTCCTGGACACAATATTCCTTTGGCTACTGCTGGGGTATTAATTCTTTGGTTGGGTTGGTTTGGCTTTAACGGAGGCTCCGTGCTCTCTGCAGATCCAGGTGCCACCTCACTGGTATTGGTTACCACTTCATTGGCTGCAGCAGCTGGCGGATTTGGCGCCTTTATCCTTTCAGCTATACGCTACAAAAATTACGACTTGACCATGTTCCTCAACGGTATATTAGGCGGTTTAGTCGGAATCACTGCGGGAGCGGACCAAATGTCCCCCAATGACGCGGTGATTATTGGGCTGATTGCCGGAGCGATCATCGTCGTGGCCGTTGCGCTAGTTGACCGACTAAGATTGGATGATCCAGTGGGTGCAGTAGCTGTTCACTTGATTTGCGGCATTTTTGGCACACTAGCCGTAGGGCTTTTTGGGGCCAAAGCTGGAGTTGATCAATTCATCTACCAACTGACCGGTGTAGGTATTGTAGGCGCCTTCTGTGTCGCTTCCGCTTGGATCATTTTGATTACCCTGAAGAAAACCATCGGTCTACGCGTGTCAAAACAAGAAGAACTGGAAGGTCTTGACCTACACGAACACGGTATGGATGCTTATTCTGATTTCAGAATGAACCAACATTAAATTATTGATGTGCCCATAAAAAAAATGCGGAGTGTATGGCAGTACACTCCGCGGGGTACCTCAGAAAGTATATCATTTAACACTCACGCTAAACAAATAAACATGACCTCAGTACACTTTTCAAAGATCGCTAAAAAAATATTCTTTGCCGCATGTATCTCAGTAACCGCTTTGTCATCAGCACAGGAAGAAAAACCCGCTTTATCCTTGAGCGGAACTATTGACACCTATTTCAGAAACAACCTCAATGCACCCAACAGCGGTGAAAATGCACAAGCACCTGGCAGCTCATTTGCCAACCTCAACGGATTTTCGCTTGGAATGGCCAACATAGTATTGGGATATGAGGAGGAAAAAGTAGGATTTGTCGCTGATCTAGCATTTGGCCCCAGAGGAACAGACGCAATTTTCAACTCTCCGATGAACAGCGCCACAGGAAATATCGTCAACCAATTGTACGCTTACTGGAAAGTGAGCGATGCGGTCACGCTAACCTTAGGTAATTTCAATACCTTCTTGGGCTATGAAGTGATTTCACCCGCGGTAAACGTCAACTACAGCACTTCATACCTCTTTTCTTATGGCCCATTTAGCCATACTGGTTTAAAGGCCAATTTTGATCTAGGCGGAGATTTCAGCGCTATGTTAGCGGTACTCAACCCCACTGACTTGACCGAATACAACCCGACCAACACCTATGCTTGGGGTGCTCAATTGGGGTACAAAGGCCAATACATCAACCTGCTTTCAGACAACGGAGGATTTGAAATTGACTATACCGGGGGATTTGACCTCAGCGAATCTGTTTATTTAGGCATTAACGCAGCCAGTTACGACAATGACGGAACAGGTTTCTCTGGTGTTGCCTTATATCCACAGTTCAAAACGTCTGAGACGTTCACATTAGGACTTAGGGGTGAATACTTTGCAGAAAGCGGCGCCTTTGGCGCCATAGGTGGAGAAGCTGAAGACACCTCCGTTTTGGCACTTACTTTAACTGGTAGCTCACAAATTGGCAACCTGATCATTAAACCAGAACTCCGACTGGACAGTGCTTCCCAACCTGTATTCTTAAATAACAGTTTAGCCGCCAACAAGAGTTTGAGTTCTTTTGTTCTGGCCGCCATCTACGCATTCTAAACCAAATCAAATCATCATCAAATTAACCCACGCCCACGGTGTGGGTTAATTGTTTTTGGCAGTAGCTTTAAAGGCTTTAACTCCGGCTGCTATGCGAATGGGAAGATGATTGGCCGGGGGCACAATGGGACAAGAATACTTTTTGTTATAGGCGCAATAAGGGTTATAAGCCCGATTAAAATCGATTATGATTTCGTCTCCTTGAGGTATGCGCAAATCCAAATACCGACCACCGATATAGGTTTCTTGGCCATTAGTGAGGTCGGTGAACGGCAGAAATAAATAATCGCTGTACTGCTCCGTATTCATCAATTCACTGCTCTGATACACTGGAAGCCGATAATCCGTCCCATTTAATGAAAACAGCAATTGGCCATAGATTCGCTCTTCGGTCATGCGTTCGGTGGTCGTGGGCATCATAAACGGCAAGGTTTGTGGAGTTCGCACAAGCGCCGCCTTCACAATCAAATCAGGATTCAAGGGAAAATAGTCCAGCCCATCAAAATCAACTCGATCCTTTTCGATTAAAGGTGTTTGTGTGGCCTCCATAAACTCCCGATCTAAATTGATTTGATACTTCATCGCGGCTTGCAATAAACTGTCAGAAACCTGAGCTATCGGGACTAGTTTCTCATCGTGGTACTTTTTTTCTCCACATGAAATCAGGGTACATGTCACCCATAAAATCAATATTCGCTTCATCTCGACTTAGTTTTGGGTTGTATGGGGGCATTGGATACTACCTCAGAAAGAATGATATGGGTACGCGTCTCTCCATATTTGATCATTTTATCGATAAATCTTTCCAGGTGAAACTGGTCTTCCAACACCACTTCCATGATGATGTTTTCATTTCCTGTGATGCGGTAGCAGTTTAGGACTTCGGGGAAACTTTTAACTACCTCAAGAAACGGAGGTAGTTTACCCATGAATACGCGTAGCATCACCATGGCTTTTAGCTGATAACCTGCTTTTATGTAGGAAACCGATGCTTGATAGCCTGTGAGCACTTCCTCTTGTTCCATTTTAGCGATGCGGTCGCTCACCGTGGGGGCAGAAAGCCCCGCAGTACGCGATAATTCAGTCAGCGACAACCTGGCATTTCGCTGTAAGTGATTTAGAATTACCCAGTCTTTTTCATCAAGTTTGGAAATCATAAAAAATAGTGGATATCTCCTAATTTAATAAAACAAATATGCGTTAAATCCTTAAATAAAAAGGTAAATATAAGTGTTTCCCTTGTAATTTTGAAATAATGAACGCTGAGAAATACACCCAAAGAATTTTCCTAAAAGTAGACGAACTGCAAAGGATGGGTCATGCCCTGTTGGTAGATGAAGTATTAGAGGCGCATTACAGTATAGGTTATCGTTCACTAAGCCTGAGACAGCACATTGCCATCGATCTAAGAACTGATTGCGCACAACTTAGTGAGTCGATAAAAAGATTGATCCATGCTACCCAGATAGATCAAAAATCCCACTTGGCTTATATCCAATCGTTAATTAAAAATTTGCTCTCTTATTGCCGGGGGCTAGAGAACGACAAAGCCCCAGACATAGATTATGTGCGACTCGTTAAACGAGAAACCTTGACATTTAAAAGGATGTACCGCACCTGGGCACGTCAGCTCACAAAATAAATCACTTACTCACACAATAAATTGAAATACAGCGCGTTGTTAAAGTATAACGCGATTACTTCATGACATATCTAGATCATTACATCTGGATAGTTTAGTTTTTTTTGAGTGAGTAGGCAGGGCCAGCAGCGATGTTGGCTTTGCTTATTTACGGCCCTATGACTTAAAATACACGTCTAGTGCCTCCGCCATTTCTATTTGAAGCGATTGGGCAGCCGCTCGGGCAGCCTGAGCAAAATCAACCCCCTCACCTGCGTATATAATCGCTCGGGAAGCATTGACTAATAAACCTACCGCTGGATTAAGCCCATATCGGCACACTTCTGATAAACTTCCTCCTTGAGCGCCCACACCGGGTACTAAGAAAAAGTGATGAGGCAATATCTGCCTAATAGCGGCTAAGTATTGGGTTTGTGTAGCCCCGACGACAAACATTAATCGTTCACTATTTTTGTAGGTCAATGCCTTTTGCATCACTTCTTGATACATAGGGTGATCGCCGACACTTATGGTTTCAAAATCTGCCGATCCTGGATTGGATGTAAGACCCAACAAAATAGTTGTTTTCCCAGCATGTGACAGAAATGGTTCTATAGAATCCCTACCCATGTAAGGGGCCACAGTGACAGAGTCAAAATCCAGGGCGTGAAAAAATGCTTGAGCATAACGATCAGCCGTAGTTCCTATATCTCCGCGCTTGGCGTCCGCAATAGTAAAAAGAGTTGGATCTATCGACTGAATATACCGCACTGTCTTTTCCAAGGATTGCCAACCAGCAGCCCCATAAGCTTCATAAAATGCCGTATTGGGTTTGTAGGCCACTGCGTAGGGATGTGTGGCGTCAATAATGGCTTTATTAAAGGCAAAAATAGGGTCTTCCTCCCTCAGTAGATGAGGTGGAATTTTATCCAAATCCACATCTAAGCCCACACACAAAAACGACTTTTTTTGTCTGATCGACGCGGTGAGCTTTTTTTGTTCCGCGGGATAGTTATGAAAGGTATTAGAAGACATCTGCTTGAGCTTTAAGTCGTTCTGTATTGTCTACCATCTTTAATTCCTCCATAACGCGTCCTACATCACCATTCATGATGTTGGGTAAGTCGTATAAAGTCAAATTTATGCGGTGGTCCGTCACCCTACCCTGTGGATAATTATAGGTGCGAATTTTAGCAGATCGATCTCCACTGCTGACCTGAGAGTTTCGTTTGGCAGCATCTTCCTCTTGGCGTTTGGCGAGTTCCATATCGTACAGCCTGGAGCGCAATACCCTAAATGCTTTGTCTTTATTTTTGTGCTGTGATTTTTCATCCTGACACTGAGCCACTAGGCCAGTGGGTAAGTGGGTTAAACGAACCGCTGAATAGGTGGTGTTTACCGACTGACCTCCTGGGCCTGAAGAACAGAAAAAGTCAATACGCACATCTTTGGGGTCTATGTGTACATCAAACTCCTCTGCCTCGGGCAATACCATGACCGTTGCTGCGGACGTATGTACACGACCTTGTGTCTCAGTTTGAGGAACGCGCTGTACGCGGTGAACTCCAGCCTCAAATTTGAGGGTGCCGTATACATCCTCACCCATGACTTCAAACTGAATTTCTTTGTATCCACCACTGGTGCCCTCGCTGAGGTCAATCACATTGGTCTTCCATCCTTTGGATTCACAAAACTTGGTATACATGCGAAACAGATCACCGGCAAATATACTCGCTTCATCACCACCCGTTCCCGCGCGAATCTCCACTACCACATTCTTGGCATCTTCCGGATCTTTAGGCACCAAAAGCAATTTGATGTCTTGCTCCAATTGAGGAATCCCAGATTTGGCTTCTTCCAATTGAAACTTGGCCATTTCTACCATTTCAGCATCGCTTCCATCCGCTAAAATTTCCTCAGCTTCTTTTTGATAGTCCAGCAGCTGAAGATACTCAGCGCGCTTTTCCATCACCGCTTTCATGTCCTTGTACTCCTTATTGATTTCGATATACCGCTTCTGGTCCGAAATGATATCGGGTTGAATGATGAGGTCTGACAATTCGTCAAACCGCTGTTTGACGGCCTGTAGTTGTTGTAATATCATAATTTTTGGCGCCTATGCGCTGTAGTCAAATTGTCCGTAGGGACTGTGTATACTTACTTTTGCCTGAGGCGCTTCAGTCACGCGTCCAATCACTTGGGCGTCTACGCCAAAGCTTTTTGAAATATCAATAATGGCCTGAGCTTGGTGTTCCGGCACATAAAATTCTAGTCGGTGGCCACAGTTAAACACCTGGTACATTTCCTTCCAATCCGTTTTTGATTGCTCCTGAATCAACTGAAACAATGGCGGCACATCAAATAATTGATCCTTGATCACGTGAACCCCCTTTACAAAATGCAACACCTTAGTTTGCGCACCACCGCTGCAGTGAACAATTCCGTGAATCGAAGAGCGATCAAGTTGAGACAATACCTTTTTAACAATCGGTGCATACGTTCTAGTGGGTGAAAGCACTAACTGGCCTGCATTGAGCGGACTGCCCTGTACAGGATCCAACAAACCCATTTTACCGCTGTACACAAGTTCACTGGGTACTTGTGGATCAAAGCTCTCTGGATATTTTTGAGCGAGACCTTGTCCAAAGACATCGTGCCTGGCCGAGGTAAGTCCGTTGCTGCCCATACCCCCGTTGTATTGACTTTCGTAGGTAGCCTGTCCAAATGAGGCGAGTCCCACAATAACATCACCCGCTTGAATTCGCGCATTGTCGATGACCTCGCTTCGTTTCATGCGAGCGGTAACCGTTGAATCAACAATGATGGTACGCACCAAATCTCCCACGTCGGCTGTTTCCCCGCCCGTGGCATGTATGGTGATCCCATAACGGCCTAAATCATCGATCAATTCTTGGGTTCCGTTGATCAAAGCGCCAATCACCGAACCAGGTATTAAGTTTTTATTGCGCCCAATGGTGGAGGACAACATGATATGGTCGGTAGCTCCTACACAAATCAGGTCGTCGATATTCATGATCAAGGCATCTTGGGCAATCCCTTTCCAAACCGATAAGTCACCGGTTTCTTTCCAGTACATATAGGCCAAAGCAGACTTAGTGCCCGCTCCATCCGCATGCATCACCAAACAATAATCATCATCACCAGTGAGGTAATCCGGAACAATTTTGCAAAAAGCCTGGGGAAACAATCCCTTGTCTATTTGCGCAATGGCTTGGTGCACCTCATCTTTCGTGGCTGAAACACCCCGCTGGTGATACCTGTCGCTTGCTGATTGAGTCATGAATAAATTTTGCACAAAAATAAGGCAAATGCCCTAAAAACAACCTATTTCAAGAACAAAAGCTGCCTGTATTTGGTCAATGGCCAATGCGCCTCTGCCACAAAGCGTTCCAACTTATCTGCGTGCAAGCGAATGCGTTCAAATCTAGGGGCAATATCTTGGGCATACGCATGAGCCTTGGCAGAAACATCAGACAACACATTGGCTTTTTTTCGCGCTTCAATCATCTGATCGGTTTCTGCCTTGAGTTGAAACAAATGATCGTTTATGGTGGTCAATAAACCTTGTGCTGTGTGTGATTTAGCTTGCTCCACCCCATAAATAGTCTGATCCTGCATCACCCGGGTTCCCAAAACATTCAGATAATCTATGGTTCCAGGAATAATCTGGGTATATACCAACTCATCCAAGATTCGCCCCTCTATTTGGGTATGGAGTACATAGGCCTCCAATTCCACTTGATGTCGGGCTTTAAGCTCCGTTTTGCTCAACACTTTGGTGCGCTCAAAAAGACCGATCACTAAATCACTGTCAAGCACTTCAAGGGCCTCAGGCGTATGGCGAGCATTGCTCAATCCCCTTTTTAACGCCTCGTCAATCCAAGCTTGACCATAACCATCTCCTTCAAAACGAATTCGTTTGGAGGTTTTGATGTACTCCCTAAGCACATTAAATATAGCTTCGTCCTTTTTTAGTTTCTTTTTATCGATTAAATCGTCCACCTCTTTTTTAAAGCACTGCAACTGATCGGCCACAACGGTATTGAGGGCCGTCATCGGTTTAGCGCAGTTGGCTTTAGCACCAACCCCCCTCATCTCAAACTTATTGCCGGTAAATGCAAAGGGCGAGGTTCTATTTCTGTCCGTATTGTCCCGAAGGATTTCCGGAATTTTACCCACTACATTAAGTTTGAGTTCCGTCTTTTCTTCAGGGGATAATTTGCCTAGAGAAACGCCTTCCAATTCATCCAATACAGCACTGAGTTGATCGCCGATAAAGACAGAAAAAATAGTAGGCGGCGCCTCGTGACCACCTAGCCTCTGGTCGTTGCTCTGGGAGCTAATTGAAGCCCTGAGCAAAGACTCATAGGTATCCACCGCTTTAATGGTATTGATGAAAAAGGTCAAAAACTGGAGGTTTTTCATCGGTGTAGACCCTGGACTGAGTAGATTCACTCCGGTATCGGTAGACAGCGACCAGTTGTTGTGCTTACCCGAGCCATTGATTCCGGCAAATGGTTTTTCGTGGAACAACACCTTAAACTGATGGCGGTCCGCCATCTTTTCCATAACATCCATCAACAATAGGTTGTGGTCCACGGCCAGATTGGCCTCCTCAAAAACTGGAGCTAACTCAAACTGATTGGGGGCCACCTCGTTGTGACGGGTCTTCACAGGAATACCCAAATGCATGCACTCGATCTCCAGGTCATTCATAAAGGCCAAAACCCTGGAATGGATCACGCCAAAATAATGATCATCTAATTGTTGTCCTTTAGCAGAGGCCTGACCGATCAAGGTACGCCCCGCAGACATCAAGTCGATACGGGTTTGCGCCAGGGCTTTATCCACCAAAAAATACTCCTGCTCCCATCCCAAGGTAGCGTATACCTTATTTACTGACTTATCAAAATAACGCGCCACTTCGGTAGCCGCCTCATCCACCGCATTTAATGCCCGGAGCAAAGGTGCTTTGTTGTCCAAAGCTTCTCCGGTGTAGGAGACAAATATGGTCGGAATACACAAGGTGGATTCGTAGATAAAAGCTGGAGAACTTGGATCCCAAGCCGTGTATCCCCTAGCTTCAAAAGTATTGCGTATTCCTCCACTGGGAAAACTAGACGCATCTGGCTCTTGCTGCACCAACTGCCCACCGCCAAATCGCTCTAGAGGTTGGCCACTAGATGTTAAATCAAAAAACGCATCGTGTTTTTCAGCAGTGGCCCCGGTAAGCGGTTGAAACCAATGGGTGTAGTGAGTAGCACCTCGCTCAATCGCCCAGGTTTTCATTCCCTCGGCTACTTGATCGGCTATTTTGCGATCGATTTTAGATCCTGACACCACTGCAGACTGAACTGCCTCGAGTGCGTCTTTGGTTAAGTACTGCAACATAGGCTGTTGACCAAATACGCGATCGCCGAAATAAGAAGATCTTCGCACCCCATCTAGTGCCGATGAAGTAAGTGAGTTTAGAGGATGATTGTTCTGCGACATGGCTAAATGATTAATTCTACAAAATAAACACAAAAAAATATGTTTTTCACAAAATACCCCCTATCAAAGGAGGGGTGTTGAAAAATATGGGGCAATTTTTAATAAATACCCCCACAAACTTCAGCCAGGATGAGCTAAAATTTATATTTTTGACCCGCAATAAACCTAAAACACCCTACCATGGCCAAATCAAAATTAGAATACCTCTGGTTGGACGGTTATTTTCCTACCGCTAACTTAAGAAGTAAAACCAAAGTAGTCGATGACTTCAGCGGAAAATTAGAAGACTTAAAAGACTGGTCTTTTGACGGAAGTTCGACCAAACAAGCAGAAGGTGGTTCCTCTGACTGTATCCTAAGACCTGTAGCTGTATATCCTGATCCAGCCCGCGATAATGGTTGGTTAGTGATGAATGAGGTATACAATGCTGATGGAACACCACACGAATCCAACGCTAGAGCAACGATCGATGACGATAACGATGATTTCTGGTTTGGTTTTGAACAAGAATACTTCATCATGGACACCCAAACTTTGTTGCCACTTGGCTTCCCCGTTGGTGGATATCCTGGACCACAAGGTTTGTATTACTGCTCAGTAGGTGGTAAAAACACCCACGGTCGCGAGCTGGTAGAGCGCCATGCTGATTTGTGTATCGCAACCGGACTAAACTTTGAAGGGATCAATCAAGAAGTAGCTTGCGGTCAATGGGAATTCCAATTATTTGCCAAAGGAGCCAAGAAAGCTGGAGATGAAATTTGGATTGCGCGTTACCTGCTCGATCGTTTGACTGAAGAGTACGGCTTCTATATTGAGTACCACCCAAAACCGATCAAAGGTGACTGGAATGGTTCTGGTATGCACGCTAACTTCTCTAACACCACATTGAGAACTTGTGGAGACCGCAAAACTTTTGAAGCTATTTGCGAAGCATTCAGACCAGTAACAGCAGAACACATTTCCGTTTACGGTGAATTCAACGACCAACGTCTTACTGGTAAACACGAAACTGCCTCTATCCACGACTTCAAGTACGGTATTTCTGACCGCGGAGCATCGATCCGTATTCCGCTTTACGCTGTGGAGCACGGCTGGAAAGGTTATTTGGAAGACAGAAGACCTGCGTCTAACGCTGACCCCTACAAAGTGGCCTCACGCATCATCAAAACGGTTAAGTCTGCTAAGATTTAATCCCGATGAACTCTATGGCAAAACACCGCTTCGGCGGTGTTTTTTTTTGCTCCTATCCGAGTGTTTGGTATAAAAAGGCACCGTACATCCCCAACAACACCAAACCGTCTCGCCAATTGAGCCTGAGCCCCTTGGGCAAAAACACCAAGGGCAGTACCACTAAGGCAAACGCCAACATCCAAATCATATCTTGATCCACCAAACCCCGATCGACAATTTGTATCGGCGTGATGATCGCGGTGATTCCCAAAACGGCAAAAACATTAAATATGTTGGAACCCAAAAGATTTCCCAAAGAAATCGCCTTTTCTTTCTTCAATACAGCAATCACTGAAGCGGCTAACTCAGGTATGCTCGTACCCACAGAGACCACTGTGATCCCAATAATTCGATCCGAAACCCCCAAAGCAGTAGCTATGGAAACCGATGACTGCACCAAGAGCTCTGATCCCCCCCAAAGGGCTACTCCACCGATCAGCAGATAACCCCATGTTTTAGATAAGGAAAGCGGCAAATCATCCTCCGGCAATTCATCCACCACCGCAGTCTTCTGAAATTTGACAATGTACCAAACAAAAAGCCCTAACAAACCAAAAAACATCCAACCTTCTGCTGAACTGATCTGACCATCAAAAACTGAAGTGCCAAACAACAACAAGGAAGCAAACATCATCACCGGCCAGTCCGTCTTGTAAAAACTGCGGGTGACTTCGATACTTCCCAACATCAGAGTAATGCCCAATACCAAGCCCAGGTTAGCGATGTTAGAGCCCACCACATTGGCCACCGCTAAATCAGGAAAACCGTCTAAGGCTGATTTAACACTCACGATTAATTCGGGGGCAGAGGTAGCAAACGAGACCACCGTAAGGCCGATGACTATCTTGGGCACCCGCAGCCTTAGTGAAAGAGCGACTGCGGACTTTAACAACCAATCACCACCCGCCACCAATACCAAAAGTCCCACGACCAAAAACAAATAATCCATGATTTTACTAAATTTTAATCCAAAGATAAGTGAAGGTATTTATCTTGCGTCCATGAATTGGATGTTTCCCCTTTTGGCCAAAGCCAACAAACTGATTTTACCCAGTCTGACTAAAAGACGTGTTGATCTAGCCAAAGCTTCTCGCTGGCAAATCCTGCTCATCGGCTATCGCTATTACGTGACTTCCAGAGCCTTGGAAGCTAGCAATTCCAAAAGCCCCAAAAATTAGCTTACAGGCCTCCTTTAATTTTTGTAAAACACGAATATTTACTCTATATTTGCACCCGCTTTATTAAGCTAACGGCCTCGTGGCGCAACTGAATAGCGCATCTGATTACGGCTCAGAAGGTTACAGGTTTGAATCCTGTCGAGGTCACTTAAGCATCAATCAGATTTGCTATTGGGCTCAACTAATTTTGTTGGGCCCATTTTTATTTGAGCCCTTTCCACAATTGGGATTACCCCAATTCTGTAATCAGTTGCTTAGCCTTATTGTTTAAAAGAACTTGACAACCCAATTTAAGAATTACTTCTTAATTGATGTGACACAAAATGACTTTTGTGCCACCAATTTGACACATAATTGACACAAAATTTTTACCTCAACGTAAAATGAATTCCCAGAAGAGCTAATTATCGACTTAAATGAAATCAACCCGAAATGGCTTCAATTAGATTCATCCATTTCTGCTTTCAGTTTCCCAGATTGCATATTTCGGAACAGAAATAGCACTTATCAGTTACCTCATTGTAACCAAAAATTACTTGAGCGTAATGAAAGAAAAATGCCATTTCCACCCCGAAGATTTTGAGTTCCCTGTTGTCTTAACCAAGTA
>ENA-UPXF01000333-UPXF01000333.1-marine-metagenome-genome-assembly--contig:-NODE-333-length-22180-cov-4.693288_pt1 | contig 22180 bp, 16 predicted proteins | sample MGYA00238177_ERZ767431 | MGnify/ENA primary metagenome ERZ767431 (study PRJEB28953, sample SAMN06266262) | marine metagenome | isolation source: Columbia River Estuary | place: USA:Columbia River Estuary... | reverse complement strand
AGGGTCAAAATCCAAGCGGGTGTATATGACAATCCTAAAAGAGAATCATTAAAATGGTGGACGTCAAGTCCAATGTTTTATCAAGGAGACGCATATTATGGTAAAATGTTCAAAAACATTGGTTTTACCGTTTCAATGAATGGTTATTCTAACTCTGGATACAAAGAGGGTGAAACTGAAGATAGGGGGAGGCTTAGCGGGTCTGTTTTCTTTAGACCAGAAAAATTTGATAAGTTGAAAGCTGGATTAAGTTATAATGCACAATTTCAAAAAACAGGAAACTTTATTATTTGGGAAAGCGACTCGTTAGCATATACCCCTAGCGGAACAGCTGACACAAGTCTTGCAACTTCTACTTTAACCTATAATACAGGAGCTAGAATTTCTGTAGATCCTTATGTGAAGTTTTATGATAAAAAGAATAATCTTCACACGTTAAAATCAAGGTATTACTTTGTAAACAATACTAATTTGACCAATACTGCTCAATCATCAAATGCTGGAGTACTATATGGTGATTATCAATTTCAACACAAATGGGATAAAAACAGTGTCTTAACTGCTGGAATTTCAGGAATACGTTCTGAAGTTAAAGCAACCTTATTTGGTAACCATTTTTCAAACAATTTGGCCCTTTATGGTCAATACGAGCAAAGTATCGGAAAGCTTGACTTAACAGGAGGAATGCGGCTGGAGCATTTTGAACAAGACAGAATGCAAGGAGACACATATTATTATCTAAACGCAGACTCAACAAGCAAGCTTCCAGTTTATCCAATCTTTAGATTGGGGGCACACTATGAAGTCGCAAAGTTTAGCCATTTAAGAGCTTCTTTTGGACAAGGAGTTAGGTTTCCGTCCGTCGCAGAACGATATACAAAAACGTCTGTAGGAGCGTTAAATGTTTTTCCAAATGCAGCTTTAACTCCAGAAACGGGTTGGGCAGCAGAAATAGGATTTAAACAAGGTGTTAAAATTGGAGAAAACTGGAAAGGTTTAATAGATGTTGCCGGATTTATAAATCAATATTCAAACATGATGGAGTTTACTTTTGGTTTTTTCGACCCAAGTACGAATCAGCGACTAAATCCAGATTCTCCGACGTTTAACAATCAAATTGTTGCACTTATTGGAAAGGGGTATGAAATTACTGATATGATTGGTTTTGGATCAGAGAATTCGGAAAAAGCAAGGATTTCTGGAATCGAATTTTCATTTAACAGCATCGGTGAAATAGGAGATGTTTCTATTACTTCGTTAATAGGATATACTTATATGAATCCAATTACTTTAAATAATGATACGACATACATCTCAACTTTCTCAACGTATGATGAAACGACAGGAGCGTATAATAATACATTAAAATACAGATTTAATCATTTAGTAAAAGGCGATGTTGAACTAAAATATAAAAATGCAAGCATAGGTTTTTCATCTAGATTTGCAAGTAACATGGCAAATATTGATAAGGTTTTTGAGGACGATATAGCAGGAACAACGATCCTACCCGGATTAAAAGAATATAGAAAAACAGACAATAAAGGAAGTCTTGTATTTGACGCTAGGTTTGGATACGAATTTTTAACAAATTATAGAGTTGGCTTCATTATAAATAATGTATTTAACAGAGAATACTCTTCTCGCCCAGGAGATATTCAAGCACCAAGAAACTTTATTCTACAAGTTCAAATGAAATTTTAATGAAAATTATAGGAGTAATACCGGCAAGATACGAATCGTCAAGATTTCCAGGCAAACCTTTGATTGATTTGAAAGGAAAATCAATGATTCAAAGGGTGTATGAAGGAGCAAAACAATGCAACCAATTTGAGCAAGTTATTGTTGCAACAGATGATATTCGGATTTTTGACGAAGTTCGTTCTTTTGGAGGAGAAGTTATGATGACTTCATTGAGTCATCAAACAGGTACAGATAGATGTGGAGAGGTTGCTGTTAACTACGACTGTGATGTTGTAATTAACATTCAAGGGGATGAGCCTTTGGTTGATTATAGGCAGCTAGACCAATTATGTCAGGCTTTTAAAGAGAAAAGTGTAGAAATCGCAACCTTGGGAATTAAAAACGTTTCAAAAGAGGACCTTTTTAATAAAAACCGAATAAAAATTGTTTTAAATGAGCAAGATGAAGCATTGTATTTCTCAAGAAGCGCCGTACCGAATTTTGATAATGCTAAACGAGAAGATGTCGAAGCCTACCCATTTTTAAGGCATATTGGACTTTATGGTTATAGAGCTGAAACACTGAAGAAACTAATTTCTTTGAAACCCACAACATTAGAAAAAATTGAATCTTTAGAACAGCTTCGTTGGCTCTATTATGGCTTCAAAATTAAAGTGATTGAAACCGAAATTGAGACCCCAAACATTGATGTCCCTGAAGATGTAAAATTAGTATTGTCTTTTTTGTAACTATCCTCAATAAAACACGTATTTTTAATTAGTATACTTTTTATCTACTTTTGTAGTTGTTATGACAATTGATCATTTAATAGGCAAGTTATTATTGAGACACAACTGTGTTATCGTTCCTTCTTTTGGTGGGTTCGTGGCTAAACCTATTTCAGCGAAAGTTGATTTCGATAAAGGAATCATGACTCCCCCATCTAAAGCATTGCTTTTTAATAAGCAATTAATCAATAATGACGGGCTTTTAGTGAATGAATTAGCGCAATCATCAAGTGTTGATTTTGAGACAGCTTCTATTCAAATCAAGGAAAAAGTTGCATCATGGAATAAAACACTTAAGTCTGGCGGAAGAATTGAATTGGATAAAGTAGGCCACCTTTATTTGGATGCAGAACAAAATATTTGCTTTGAACAAGATCGTTTCTTTAATTTATTATTGGAATCATTTGGGCTAGGTAATATTCATTTCTTAACCGAAGAAGACGTAAAAATTGTTGAGCAAAAACAAACGACTATTTCAATTAAGGAAAATGAAATTGCACCAATACAATCTGTAAACATTGAAGAAAAAAGGGTTGCGCCTATCATTTCAATTGATAAAAACAGTCAACCATCAGTAGTACCTGTTGCAATAAAAAGTAGAGCGATAATAAAATATTTAGCAGCGGCTTGTTTTGTGCCAATTGCATTTTACTCTATTTGGATACCAACGAAAACAGACGTTTTAGAATCAGGTGTTTTATCATTGAATGATTTTAATCCATTCCATACAATTGGTGAAAGTGAATATGAATTCCACACATTATCTTCTAAAGAAGAAATAAATGATGTAGATTCTAAATCATTAAATAGTAGCATTTCAGAATTGCCTGAAGAAGTAGAGGTATACCAATACAAACTGGATGACACGAATTACATTCCAGTTAAAATTAAATCAAACAATACTTCACCAGAAGTAGAAGTAGAAGATCAAGGTTTTCAACCAAACTCAATGAATTACATTGTTGGTTGTTTCGGAGATAAGTCGAACGCTATAAATTTGGTTTCTTCGCTAAAGGAGCAAGGTTTAGAAGCTAAAATTGTTGACCAAAAAGGGGGTCTTTATCGCGTTTCTGCCGGTTCTGCACTATCTGTCGAGTCCTTTAAATTGATTGAATCAAAAGCTAAAAGTCTTGGATTCTCAGGCTGGACATTAAAGTAACCGTTTATACTTTCTTTGTTGTTGTACGAAATTTGTATTGTTATATTTGAACAATCAAATTTTAAACAAATGAAAAAACACTTAATTATATTATCCTTTTTAGGACTGTCTACTTTAAGTCTTGCTCAATTCGGATATACCGAACCAGTTAAAAACGCAGAGGACAGTGAATACAAATTATCAAAGGTTGCTCATTTAGATGCAACTCCTGTTCAAAGTCAAGGGTACACAGGAACTTGTTGGAGCTTTTCAGCTTTGTCATTTTTCGAATCAGAGCTAATAAGAAAGGGAGCAAAATCACCAGATTTATTATCAGAAATGTACATCGTGCGTAAAGCTTACGAAAGTAAAGCTGAAAAATACATTCGAATGGATGGAAAAATAAATTTCTCAGAGGGTGGTGCTTTTCATGATATACCTTATGTAATTAGAAATTATGGTATCGTTCCTTTAGAAGTTTATGAAGGGTTAAATTATGGTTCAGAAAAACACAATCACAGTGAAATGTTTAGTGTTATTAACGGAGCAATGCAGGGACTTTTAGGTCACATGAACGAGAGAAACACAAAATCCATTACAATGGCATGGAAGGCTGCTTTAAACGGAATTCTTGATGCATATTTAGGTGATGATGTGAAAGAATTTGAACTTAAAGGAAAGAAGTATACACCAAAATCATATGCTGATGCAATTGGTCTAAACATGGACGATTATTTATCACTTACTTCTTTTACAAACCATGAACTAAACAAAGAATGTTTACTTGCAATTCCAGACAACTGGGCTTGGGGTAAAAGCTACAATGTTAGTTTAGATAATTTATTTGATGCATGTGAGCACGCTTTGAGAGAAGGATACACTGTTGCTTGGGGAGCAGATGTGTCTGAAAAAGGCTTTAGCTTTAGCAATGGTTTAGCAATTAATCCAGAAGATGAATCTACGATTAATGTTTCTGGAAATGACAATAAAAACTTTTCAGATGGTGGAGCGCAAAAAACGTCAAATGCATTCAAAACACCCGTAAAGGAAGTTAATGTTACGCCAGAAATCAGACAAGAAGGATATGATAATAAAACAACAACAGATGATCATGGGATGCATATCGTTGGGTTGTACAAAGATCAAAAGGGAACGAAATATTTCCTCGTAAAAAACTCTTGGGGAACAGGGAATTATCCTGAAGGTTATTTGTACGTTTCTGAAAGTTATTTCAAATGGAAAACGATCAATATTTACCTTCACAAAGATGGTTTATCTAAAGAACTGAAGAAGACATTAGGGTTGAAATAAAGTATGGATATTTTAGACAGAAGGGGGGCAATTGCCCCCTTTTTTTATTCTAAATAGATTGATTCAATTGATGAGTTACTCACCCCTATTTTGGTTAAGGAATTCCTCCATGCAGACTCATAATTCCTGTTTCCAATTACCCAAATGATTTGTTGATTTAAAATCGCTTTAATATTTTCTTCGCTTAAATAAGGGTTATTTAGATGATTAAAAAACAAGTCAGCAGTTAATAGTTCAGCATCTATTTTACCAGGGTTAATATCATCTATAACAACGCATGATGAAAGACGCCAAGTCCAACTTGGTGGATTGTTCTTAAATGATTGCTCGTTTGTTTCATAAAATTCGTCAAGAAGTTTGTTTGCGGTTAAATAGCAAACTTTATTATGTCGGATCGCTTTTTCCGTTCCTAGAGAAACAGAGAGACTCGTTTTTCCGCTTAAATTGTTTCCAAAAACAAACAGGTGTTGAGGTACATTTAATTGAACGAAATTCTCACAAATTTTCACGCTATTAGAACTCATTTTATGGGTGTATTGACTTAATCTCAATTGAAACGGAAACCCAGAAAACTGCATATATAACTTTGTTATAAACCAATATGCGGTAAAAAAAAGCACTAAAAAAAGCAGAATGCACAATGCTATAAAAACGGAATCTTGGAATTCTAGTATGCAATAGAAGCTTAAACCCCCAATGTAAAAGAAGCATAAATCTGTAAATGTGTCAAAACCAATATTTTTATAATTAGGCCTGAAGGAGCTTTTTTTCTTTAATTTAAAAAGCGGACCTAAAAAATTATAAGCTTCAAAAATGGTCCAAAAAAGCGCAACAGCTATAAATGCTTTTAATAATGGGTCCGAAAAATGACGGTCAAATATTTTTGCTAAAATTAAGGTCGGAATAAATCCTAATGCAAAATGACCAAATTGATTTGCCATCCATGCATATGTTAGGGTTATTCCTCTATGAGAATCTTTCCCTATAAGATCGTTTTTTAATTGATTGAAAATTATTTTCAATGGTATTTGCATAGCAGTAGTTTGGTGAATGAATATAACAATAAGAATTTAATCTTAACAAACATTCACATTGAATTACCATAAATACATTTACTTTTAACTTATGAGTAAAAACAGATTTCTAACATCATTTTTTTTGTTTTTAACATTTTGTGGATTAGCACAAAATCAGGAAGAACGACAGCAGTTTAAAAATAACTACCCGAACGTTGAAGAGGTGTTAAGTTATTTAAATGATAATATTTACCAAAAGCCGGAGGATTGTTTTTTCGATTTACAAAAGAAAAAGGAAGGTTATTTTTTAGTCCTAAATTGGACAAGTGAGGGTAAAACGATAGTTGAGCCGATACACATCTGGAGCTCAGAAACAGGGAACTTTTTAAATTTCGATAAGGATGCAATAGGAAAAAATGAAGAACAGATTCATTCTAAATCTGTTTCAAATGGATTGGAGTCATTATGGCCTAATCGTGAGCGGTATGATTTTATGTTGTTTTATGGTTATCCTGCTTGGTCTCAAGACATTCAAGATTATCTTTCAGGAAAATCTGATTTAACGACCGAAGAACATGAACTTTTAGCGAGAGCTTATTCAGAAGAAGCAACATCCTATATCCATCCAAAGTCTTTTGGCGTCATAACTGAAGCAACTAAGGATCTTGAAGAAAGTAATTTTGAGAAAATTTCAGCTGTTAGAGTTGAAAAATTTATAAGTCTAGCAAGTAAATCGTTACAACATTGGGACTCAATAAAAATTTTAGACCCATCTTATCACCCGTTTATAATAACAGACTTAAACTTGAAAATCGCACATGATAACATGCATTATTTTACCTTATTAAATTCCATTCAGGAAGATAAGTTAGCAAGAGATTTTCTAAATGAAGCTTTTTATAGTCAGAGCTTTGTTTCCTATGCTAAAAGTTTACTTGATGGTTGCTCTCAGAATGCAATATTATTTACATCAGGAGATACAGATACATACACATTAGATTATGTTCAAGAAAAAATGGGGTTTCGAAAGGATGTTATTGTACTAAACGCTTCATTAATGCAAACAGCCTGGTATAACACGATGTCGCAACAGAAGGGAAGGTATGCGACTCAATTGATGAAGAATGACATTGAAAACCTTCAAGGAGTTTATTTGATTCCGAATGGTGATGAAGAAATGCCTTTAGAAAACTGGTTGACTAAATTTTTGAATGATTCAACATACAGAACAAAAAACATTTGCGAAATCCCCAAAAAACTTTACATACTTGTTCAAAGCAAAACAATCGAAATAGAATTAAGAGAATCCTATATTTCTATCGCACAACTATTATTGCTCGACATTCTTACCCACAACCCAAAAAGAGCGGTGTTCATTTCTTCACCAAACAGTATTTTTGAACTTGGACTTTGGTCATTTTGTTCCCCTAGAACAAACAGTTTTGAAATAACCAATAAAGAACAATTTGATCTTTCTGATGAAGAATCAGTGGTACAATTAAAGAAATCTATTCAGGCAATAAACCTTGATTACTTAAAAGGTCTCGGCGATGTTAGTGAATACGAATTAAATTCAATTTTCTATAGAATATCGCGATTTAATGTTGGTGATGAATCTGAAAAAATGGAAGTTTTTAATGCGTTTAATGAGAGGTTGAACTATAAATCACTAATGCAGTTAGAAAATGTATTTGTTTTGGGTGGAGTATCAACCATTTACGATGAAATTGATCCAAGTCTTGGAGAGGAGTTTAAAAGGTACTATGAACCATTTGCTGAGGAAAAGGTAGAAAGTTTATCGGCAATTAGTAAAAACCTTTACAACGAAGTTCTAGAATTGAAAGAGATCTATAAAATATACGCCAGATCCGAACTTTATTATGAGGTAGATACCCTAGTGGTATTGAATGAGGTTGATAAAAAAATGATCGAGCTTATTTATAAAAAAGCACAACAGATAAAAAAATCTCCAATAATGTATTATCGTTCATGGACAAAAGAGAGCTTAGAGGAGTTAATTGCTCACTTGGAACAGCACGATTTTATTGTTGATTTAATTGAGCAATAAAATTTAAAGCAAATTGTCTCGCTTTTTTATCCGTTTCAATGTATGCTTCTAAATCCGGTTGTAAAATTACAGGTACGCCTTTCAAGGTTTCCTCATTAATGTCGAATATTTGCAAAAAGGAAATTTCTTCCTTAAGAAAAGCATCTACAGCAACTTCATTCCCAGCGTTTAAAGCACAAGCAGCTGTGCCACCCATTTCCATTGCTTGATAGGCAAGTGCTAAATTTTTAAATGTTTTTACGTCTGCTTTTTCAAAGGTTAAGTTCGGGTAATCCAAGAAATTAAAACGAGGAAAAGATGTTTTTATCCTTTTAGGATAGGTAAATGCATATTGAATTGGCAACTTCATGTCAGGTAGTCCCATTTGAGCCTTCATACTACCGTCTTCAAATTGCACGAGTGAATGTACAATCGATTGTGGGTGAACGATTACATCAATTTGATCAGGTGTTAGATTAAACAACCATTTAGCTTCAATCACTTCAAGTCCTTTGTTCATTAATGACGCTGAATCAATGGTGATTTTTGCTCCCATTTCCCAATTTGGATGTTTCAATGCTTGCGCTTTTGTAACTTTAGAAAGCTGTTCTTTTGAATAACCTCTAAAAGGTCCGCCAGATGCCGTTAAATAAATTTTTTCAATTTTATTTTCAAATTCTCCAACCAGACATTGAAAAATAGCAGAATGTTCTGAATCAACAGGGTATATGTTTACACCATATTTTTGTGCCTCTTTCGTTATTAATTCTCCAGCTACAACAAGTGTTTCTTTATTGGCTAAAGCAATTGTTTTTTTAGCGTATATGGCTGCTAATGTTGGTTTTAAACCTGCGTAACCAACCATTGCAGTTAAAACAGTATGAACATCATTGGAAGCAACAACTTGCTCAAGGGCCTGACTTCCCGTATAAACATGTATATCATGCTCTTCTAAGGCCAACATCACCTTTTCATAAAGCGTTTCATCTGCAATAACAACAGTGTTTGGTTGGAATTGAATTGCTTGTGCAATTAATAAATCAGCATTTTTATTTGCTGTAATAACTTGCAAATCGAACAACTCAGGATATTCATTAATTACCTCTAATGCTTGTGTTCCGATAGATCCTGTTGAACCTAAAATTGCGATGCCTTTTTTGTTATTCATGAATACAAAGATATGGTTCTAAAAATTAAATTGGCAAAAAAAAGGGTGTCTTAAGAAGACACCCTTTAAATAAAAATTGTGGTTTAATTAAAAGTTGATTTTAACACCAACATTAATAAATAAAGCACTAAAGTTTACGTTTGAAGATAAATCCTCTTTCGCTTTGTTTACATCTACAGATGTATTGTTAGTCCAACCATTGTTTGAAGATGGAGTTAATTCCTCAACAAACGTTGTTTCTTTGTCATATTTATCCATATTCGCTAATTGATCAGTTCCATTAACTGAATATTCAGTAATTGTTTGAGATGCAGACTTAATTCTTAAGTTAACACCATTTAATTCTCCGAATAAAGATAATTTATCACTTAAACCAAATGACACACCTAATGATCCCATGTATCCTAATGACATTGCTCCTTTAGTTTCAAACGTTCCTTTTTCAACAGCTAAAGGGTTTGTGTTATCATCTAAAGTTGTGACTGTGCTACCTGAAACAGGAAGAACTAAACCAGCTTTTCCGTATACTTGTAAACCATCACCACCGCTAGAAATAACAATTGCAGGAAGTAATCTGAATTGAGAAGATTTAGATGAATAAGTAGCTTCTCCAGTTGGTGTTGTAACATGATTTGAAACAAAAGAAGAACCCATAAAGTAGTTCAATCCTAATTCAGCACCAACGTGCTCAGTGAACATAAATCCTGGAGTTGCACCAAAGTTTAACCCAGCACCTAATGAACCGTAGTTGTTAGAAACTGTTTGGTCTCCTGTAGCAGTAAAAGTTTGGTTTATTCCCATATCTTGCTTAGGAGCTCCAAATCCGTAACCTGCATTTACACTTGTGTAAAATCCTTGAGCCATAGCGAATGATCCAAAAGATACAGCTAAAATTGATAAGTAAATTCTTTTCATAATTAATTTAGTATTTTGATTATAATAGTATGCAATATAAATAGAATTGCAATATAAAAGTATGAATAGCAAAAATTTAAGAAAAGAAGTATCGAGATTTACTAATTTTGCAACATGAAATACCGTACGCTAAAAGAAGATGAATTATTGGGTTTAGAAGAGGAGTTTAAACAGTTTTTAATTGTGAATGGGATCCATAATGATGAGTGGGTTAAAATGAACCAGGAAGAAACAGATAAAGCGGTTGAATTGGTTAATATTTTTTCAGATACTGTTTTACAAACGGTGTATGAAAAAATTAAATTCATTGAGCATCGAAGCGAAGAAGCATGCATGGTTTTTCAATTTACATCTCAAGAAATTGTTTTGATAGGTCTTAGCAGAAAAGGCGATTCAAAAGTTAATTTTTCAACACCAGAATCAATTCATGAAGCTCTTATAAACGATGCAGGAGCAATTCGTTTTTATAAAACAAAAAAGAAATTTAATAAAACACGTGAAGAAGATATTCACGAAATGTTAGAGCAGGGCTGTGTACTTTCATCAGAATTGTTTTGGAATGCATTAGAAAATGCAATTTCTGAAGTAAAATAAAGTTGTAGTCTATGAATCATTCTATTTTTGTACTGTGAAAGATCAATTAATAAAACGTTTTGGAGAACATAGGGTGTCAGAGGTAAAAGTGGAAGAGGGAGAAATGCCTTTACTTTTGCTTGATTTAGAACTAAAATCCCCTGTTACAGTTTTAGTTACAAACGGACTTTCTAATATAAAAATGCCCGTTCCTGAAAAAGAAACAGGAAAAGAGTATAACGAACTGTTTTTTTGTTTGCCATCTTATTGGAATTGGTCAGACCTTGAAAACCCAAAAATGAATTGGGTTTTTCTATGGATTCAGCGTTTAGCAAAACACGTTCAAGAAAAAAACACTTGGTTTGGTCATGGTCATACAATGCCTTGTGGGGCTGAAATGAAATCACTTTCTGAAACAATGCTTCAGAATCACTTCATTTTATCAAATCCAATTTTGCTTGAAAATGAACTTTCTCCGATCGTTTTGGAGGATAAAACAATTCATTTCCTTTCAATTATTCCAATTTTTGGAGATGAAATGGATTACAAGCAAGGCAAGGGAACATTTAAGTTTATGCGTAAACTTATTAATCAGGGAGTTACAGAAAAACTTGATGATTTTAGAGGAAACATCTTAAAAAGAAATTGGAAGTTACGCAGGTAATCCTCCTTTAATCAAATCCTTAGCCATTAATAATTGTGCAATTTGAACTGCATTTGTTGCAGCACCCTTTCGCAAATTATCAGCAACCACCCACATGTTTAATGTGTTGGGTTGAGAATCATCTCTTCGAATTCTTCCAACAAAAACATCATCTTTTCCTTCTGAATATAGTGGCATCGGGTAGGTGTTTGTTGTTGGATCGTCTTTTAATGTTATTCCATCTTGATTATGAAGTAACTGTCTAACATCAGAGAGGTCAAAATCATTTTCAAATTCAATATTTAATGATTCTGAATGCCCACCCATTACAGGTACACGAACAGCCGTTGCTGTAACGTTTATTGATGGGTCTAATATTTTTTTCGTTTCATTCGTTAGCTTCATTTCTTCTTTGGTGTAGCCATTGTCTAAAAACGAGTCACAATGCGGTAAGCAGTTTCTATCTATTGTATAAGGATAAGCCATTTCTCCAGGAACACCATTTCTTTCATTCTCCATTTGGGTTGTAGCTTTAACTCCTGTACCAGTAATTGATTGGTATGTAGAGACAACCACACGCTTTACTTTGAATTTTTCATGTAATGGTTTTAGTGCCAGTACAAGTTGAATTGTACTACAATTTGGGTTGGCGATAATTTTATCTTCCTTAGTTAATAGGTGTCCATTTATTTCTGGAACAATTAATTTTTTTGTTGGATCCATTCTCCAAGCGGAAGAATTATCGATAACAGTTGTTCCTATTTCTGCAAATTTTGGCGCCCAAATTAATGAAGTTTCACCGCCTGCTGAAAATATTGCGATATCTGGTTTCATGCTAACGGCCGTTTCAAGGTTAACAACCTTAAACTTTAGACTTCCAAAATTAATTTCTTTACCAACAGATTTTTCAGAAGCTACTGGTATTAATTCAGTTATTGGAAAAGATTTCTCTTTTAAAACCTGAAGCATTACGTTTCCAACCATTCCTGTTGCACCAACCACAGCTACTCGCATACAATTAATTTTTTGTTCATTGCAAATTTAGTATATTTAGCTGCATTGATTAACATACTATGAGACACTTTTTAAGTTTTGTGTTTATTATAACATTTTCACAGCTTTTTTCACAAATTTCTGATGATTTTTCTGATGGAAATTTTACAGCAAATCCAGTGTGGTCTGGAACAACAGGTGATTATCAAATAAACGGTTCTTTTCAACTTCAATTGAATAATTCAATTGCGGCTACTTCCTATTTAAGCTCTCCACATGGCTTGGCTACTTTAGACAATAAAGAATGGAAATTATTTGTTCGACATTCGTTTGCATCATCTAGTAGTAATTTTGGGCGAATTTATTTAACAGCAAACAATAATGACTTAACAACAAACCCAGATGGTTTTTACCTTCAAATGGGAGAGGCTGGAACAACAGATGCTGTTCGGCTTTTTAAAGTTGTTTCTGGAGTGCACACTGAGTTGTTAGCTGGACCAATTGGACAAATTTCCTCTAGTTTTTCTATTGGGGTAAGGGTAGTAAGAGACAATCTTTCAAACTGGTCACTTTATATTGATCCAACAGGTGCAGAAAATTTTGTTTTAGCAGGGTCTGTGAATGATGCATCTTCATTGCTCGGGACACACTTTGGAGTTTTTGGAACTTATACAATGAGTAATGCAACAGGTTATTATTATGATAATATTTATGTTGGCGATGAAATTTTAGATCTAGCGGCACCCAATCTTATATCTGCAGCGGCTGCCACTTCAACAACTGTTGATTTACAGTTTAATGAAGCCTTAAACCAGTCTGTGGCTGAAAACGAGTTGAATTATTCAATTACTCCAGCAATCGTGATAAGTTCAGCTATTTTAGATGGCATTGATCCTTCGATAGTTCACTTAACATTTGCATCAGCTCTTACCAATGGTCAGGTTTATGATCTTACAGCAATAAACATTGAAGATCTGACAGGCAACATAGCCGGGTCCCAAACGGAAAGTTTTGGTTTTTTCGTTGCTGAAACACCCGTTTATGGTGATGTAATTATTAATGAATTTATGTGTGATCAATCTCCAGTCGTTGGTTTACCAGAGGCTGAGTTTGTTGAAATATTTAATTCTAGTTCAAAAGTTTTTAATGTTGGTGGTTGGAAATTAGGAGATGCATCCTCTCAAGGAACTCTAGCAAGTAAATGGTTATTACCGAATGAATATATGATTTTGACAAGTACTTCAAATGTGGATTCATTTACTGTTGCAACTGCTGTTTCAAGTTTCCCAAGTTTAAATAATTCTGGAGACAATATAGTGTTGTTAAGTGATGTAGGGGTTCGTTTAGATTCTATCACCTATGATCTTTCATGGTATAATGATGCCACAAAAGAAGGCGGGGGTTATTCAATAGAAAGAATAAACCCAAATGACCCATGTTCTTCAAATGATAATTGGTCAGCATCTACAAGTATAAATGGAGGAACACCCGGCCAGCAAAATTCAATTTATGATAATTCACCAGATGTATTATCACCACAAATTGCTCAGCTTATAGCGCTTTCACCGAATTATTTGGAAATTCATTTTAATGAAGGAATGGACTCACTTTCATTATCTAATGCTATAATATCAGTATCGCCAACACTAACAATAGCAAACAATTATGTATTGGAAGCATACCCAACAATGGTTACACTTGAGTTTGCTGAAAATCTAACACCTTCTGTTTCGTATAGTATTACTCTTCAAAATGTGCAAGATTGTTGGATGAACAACACATCTGTTACAGGTGTTTTTGCCTTACCTGAAGATGCTGTTCCCGGCGACGTTGTAATAAATGAGATTGTCGCAGACCCATATACTGGCGGGGCAGATTGGATTGAATTATTAAACACTTCGGATAAATTAATTGATCTATATCAATGGGAGTTTGCAAATTATAGCAATGATACAATTGCTAATTTTAAAACAATAAACGTTCATTATTTATTGTACCCGAATGAACATGTTGTTTTTGGAGAGAATATATCCCAAATAGGACAAACGTACCCATCAGCCGTACTTTCTAATTTGCGTGAAATGGATTTGCCATCATATAGCAATGATAGTGGGACGGTATATATTCAAGTAAATAATGTAACAATTGACAAAGTTTCTTATTCGGATGATTGGCACTTTAAATTGTTAGACAATAACGACGGGAAATCTTTAGAAAGAAGAGACCCAAAAGGTGAATCCAACAGTGGTTCAAATTGGCATACAGCTTCAGAAACGGTTGGTTTTGCTACACCAGGATTGTTAAACTCTCAGTATAACATCTCTGATGTAACAGGTGAATTTGAATATGTAAGTGATGTTATATCGCCTGATAATGATGGTTATGAAGATGTATTGCAAATCAATTACACATTTATACAAGCAGGCAATGTAGGAACGTTTACGGTGTTTGATGATAGAGGTAGGTTGGTTTCAAAAGTAATTACTTCAGAATTATTGGGAAGCAAGGGCGGTTTTGTTTGGGACGGAGTAACAGAGTCAAACACTAAAGCTTCTATTGGTGTTTATATTGGTGTTTTCGAAGTGTTTAATATCGATGGTGGAGTTGTGCTTCAAAAACGGAAGGCATTTACCGTAGCAGGAAAACTATAGTTCGGTTAACAAATTAAACAGCAAGAATTAAAAGAGTTATTTTTTGAACATTTAATCCGTTCAAAAAAGATTATTTATATATTATGCCTACATAGTATTTAATCAAACTCTCCAATTATGAAAAAGTACACAGCCTTAGCGGTCTTCTCGCTTTTATTTTCTTCGTTTAATTATTCACAACAATATAAATTTGCCTTTGGAATAAAAGGTGATTGGTCTAATTTAAATTCTGATTTAGCTGAATTAAGCGTTAAGGGGTTTTTAAATCAAAATGCGGCAATTGAAGCTAATTTTGGAGCTGGCCAAAGGTATGTTTGGCTGGATTGTATTTTTCATTACAATCAGGCTTTGAAAAATGATTTTGATTGGTATTTTGGAGGCGGTGCTGACTTTGGTTACTGGAATACGAATTATGATAAACGGTACGACAATGCCACGCATACAGGCTTTTGGGTTGGAACTTCAGGAGTTTTAGGTTTAGAGTATACAGTTAAACAATTTCCTATTAATTTTGCATTGGATTTAGGGCCAACAATTCGATATATTCCAGAACTTGATTTTGGTGTTAAAGTCGGATTTGCCATGCGCTATGCAATTAGATAATTATGCTTTCTCCAGGATCAAAAGGATGGATAAATAAATATTTCGATTTAGTTGAGAACGGAAAAATCTCACTAAAGAAGCAGCGCCCTGATGGGATGAGAAAAGATGATTTTTTACATCTAACTTTTGGAAAATCTGGAATTATTTTTGGTTTTCCGGTGGAATTAATATTCGCTCAAAAACTAAACGATGAAAATTGGACACAAGAGGAAAAGTTAAAATTACTTTTATTCGAATCGCATCTTCTTATCTATAAGAAAAAACACAAAGGCGAGGCTATCAATAAGCAAAACTTTGTTCATTCATTGGTTGAGTTTTATCGTTTCCACAATGGAAGGGTGATGTCAAAAATATTCAATCTATTTAAAAAGGAAACTGAAGTTGAAATGCTTGAAAACATTTTAGCAAAAAGAGTTGAAATTAAAATAAGTATTCTTGAAAATAAATGGTGGGTTAATTCATTAAGCAATGCTTTTACTTATTTGGATGTTTTACTTTACAACGATTTTAAAAACAATCGAAATAGCGATGCATTTACCAATTATAGTTCTTTCGCACAAAATGCTCTAACAGCCATTACTCTTTCTGCATATTCAGATGGTGTAATTGAAGATCGAGAAAAGTCAATGTTTAATTTGTTTTTAGCTTCAGCCAGTTTGGATGAAGAGCAAAGAGAAATAGCTAAGAAACAATTTAAAAAAGGAGCTGATTTTAGTGATTTATCTGCAGACATTGAAGGGCATTGGTTATTGAAAAGGTTTTTGCTTTCTGTAGCTACTTTAACAATATTTTCTAACCATGAAATTATTGACGATGAAGTGAAATTTTTGAAAGATTTAGCTAAAAAGTTAAGTATTTCTGAAATTGAAATGGAAGAAACTTTTGGAATGATAGAGAACTTTCTTTTAAAAAGCAGAGAATCTGCCGTTTTTTTGTCTGACAATAGCACCTATGAAAAGGTTTTTAGTTCCTATTCAAAAAGATGGTCTAAAGTTCTTATGAGAAATAAAGACAAGCTTGCGGTAGAGTTAAAGCAGAGCGGGCAATTAATTCTATTAGTTAAAAAGTCTGCCACGCAAGAGCTTTCTAAAGAGGAGAAGAAAATGGTTAAGGAGCAATTTAAGGACATTGTAAAGTCGGTTCCTGCGCTTGCAATTTTCATGCTTCCAGGGGGTGCCGTTTTATTGCCATTGATCTTAAAAATTATACCTGATTTAGTTCCTTCTGCATTTAAAGAAAATCAGTTAGATCAAGACGAAAATCAGGATTAATTTCTTGGTGTATCAATCAAATTAATAATAGCTTGAATGTTTTTATTGATATTAAAATGTTCTGCTAATAAGGCTTGCCGTTTGCAAAAGGCCTGATTGCTTAATTCTTCATTCATGCACCGTTCAATTTCTGATAGAAAGTCATTTTTTGTCTCCAAAACAGTTATTATTGAAGCCAAATTTGTTCCGTGAATCATTTTAGAGTTAACTAAAACATGACCAGATTTACTAAGTACATTTATCAGTTTCAATTTAATACCAGTGTCCTGATTCGTACGAAAAATATGTACTCTTGCATTTTGAATCAATTTATTAAGTGCTTCTTCCGTTGGATTTGCTATGATTTTTATATTTAATTGAGCGCATTTTGTTATTAATTCCGATGGTGGATTTTTCCCAGCAATTCGTATTTCAAATTTATTTTCAGGTGCAATATTTTCACAAATCCAGTTAACCGTTTTTTGGTTTTCAAAGACACTTAAGTTCCCATGAAACAAAACATAGGGTAGAGTAACAATTTGGTTCGTTGGGTTAATCTCTGGAATGCAAACAGGTAATAAGCTCGAATTTGAATTGAGGTTTTTAAAATGATTTAAATCTTCATTTTGAAGTGTAAAAACATGATTGGCAGAAGCAAGACACTTTTCATAACGCATTAGTTTTTTAGCTTCCAATTTAAAAAACCACTTTATCCATCCTTTTGCATTTTTGGCTAATCCGTTATAATAATTGTGTTCTATATTATGAGTTCGAACCATTTTAATTCGATTGGCTAATGGGTTGCTATTTAAAAAATAGGTTGTGTGTAACCCCTCAAACAAAATGGGAGCATCATCAAGCAATAAATTTTCTAGTAAGCTTTTGTTTGATCTCGTAACAACAATGAATGGATCCTTCTTAAGGAAATCAAAAATGGATTTTTTTCTCTTATAATAGAAAACTGTATTTGCATACTTTTCAAGTTCTGGAGGTTTACCCCTGCCGTATTCAAAACAATGAAGAGTTATTTCTACGCCTGCTTTATGAAGGGCTTTTATTTTATAAAACACATCAATTACTCCTCCATAATCTGCTGGATAGGGAACGTCAAATGAAACAATATGTAATTTTCTAACTTTCAATTTTTGGATACATTAACGCAAGTGTTTCGGTTTCTTTTTCCCAGTTTTCAATTTTCGATGCAATTAAACAATTGTTCTTGTATTGCGCTAATTTGTCTGGATGATTCAATAACTCATTTATTTTCAACGCTAAATTTTCAGGGTTAAAATCGGTAAGTATTTCACCGACTTCATGTTGCTTAATTACCTTAGAAACTTCTAAAATGTTTGTTGCAATTATTGGAGTTGACGTATGAATATAATCGAAAACCTTATTGGGTAAAGAGAACTTATAATTTAAGTTGGTGTCTTTATCTAACGTCAATCCAATAGATGCATAATGCGTATAGTTCATCATAACATCATATGGTTTCTTACCGTAGAAAAGAACCTTATTCGCAATATTCAACTTATTAACACGACTTTTAAGTGCTTCAATAACATCTCCGTCACCCACAATCATTAATACAGCATCTACAAAAACCATTGCTTCCACTGCCTCTTCAGCTCCTCTGTCAACATTTATTCCTGCTCCTTGAATTATAATTAATGGTTTGTTTTCAGGAATTCCAAGTGATTCTTTTGTTGCTATTTTTTTTTGTTGCCACAGGTTTGATATGTTTCGTACTACATATACTTTGCCGCCATATTTCTTGGTGTAAATTTCAGCGATGGATGAATTAACAGTAGAAACAGTTTTTAATTTCGGAAAAATGTGACGTTCAATTTTCAACCAAACAGCTTGTACTTTAGGGCGGTTTATTAATTCAGGAACTTCGGTGAAGTATTCGTGAGAATCATAAACTAACCGTGTAGATTTTTTGAATTTTGCAGCCAAGTAGTTTGCTAAAAGTGTGTCTAGATCGTTTGCTACCAGAACACCACTTTTTTTAAATAACAATAAGAAAAAAAGACGCAAGTTGTATTCTGCATAAAACAATGCCCCCTTATCAAAAAACAAGCGCATACGTTTGGTTTTATAACTTCGAAGAGGAAGCTCTTTACTGTGTTTACGTTTTCTACCAACAAGTAAAACTGAGTATCCTTGTTGTTCTAGAAAGACACATATTTTATGCACCCTTTGATCGGTATAAAGATCATTGGTAACAGAAACTATCGCTTTATTTGAATGACTCATTAATTAGAAAAAGAGTAGCAATAAAATTAACAGTATCAATAAGGCGGTGCTCACAACCATTAAAATTGTATTTAAAATCAACAATATTTTAGCTGTTTTAACTTTATCAATTCCTTCAGGTGTGATATATCTTGCGTTTTTTGCCCGCGAGTATTTTAGAGCAGAAATAACAAAGAAAACGACACCAAGTACCCATGTAATTCCTAAAAAAGAGACAACGAATAACCCTAAGGCACCAGCACCGGTAGCTACAGAGTTCTTAGCATCTTTCTCTGCTTCTAGCGCAGCTTGAACCCGAAAATCGTTATTCTTTATTGAGTCTTGAACAACAGGTGGTTTAGGGTAATAATTTGATTTGTAATTTGAATTTTCACGAGTGATATCAAGTTGATTTTCTAACTCAACACCATCTTGTGATTGAATTTCTGGGGCTATGCTAAAATCTAGATTAGTATTACTTTTTTTAGTTTCTACTGATGCGACCAATACTTCTTGTGGCTGCCCTTTTGTTCGAACGAACTGTATTTTTCTACTTGCACAAGATGTAAGAATGAAAATGAGAAGAAAGATATAAATTCGCATAAGTTGAGAGTTATTATTAATAATAACGAAATTAATTGGTCTTTAGTTTAAAATCTCTTCAAATAGATGAAAAGCTTTATTTAAAGAACCAACGTTTTGATAGATAATTCTTAGGCGATCGTTTTTTTCGCTCAATTTCGCTTTGTTTGGATTCTTTTGAATGTAGTCTAATAGTTTTGTAAACTTAATGGATTCGTAGAATGGTGATTGTGGATTAGAAATGAAATATCCGATCATTTTGTCTGATTTTAAAACTAATTTTTCTACTCCCATTTCTTGAGCTAGCCATCTTAATTTAAAGGATAAAATTAATTCATCCACTTGTGACGGAATTGGTCCAAACCGATCAGCAAGTTCATTTACAAACTCAACCAACTCAGGTTCATTTTTAATACTGTCCATTTGTTGGTAAAGACTTAATCTTTCGGCAACATTATTAACGTAAGTATCTGGAATTCTCACTTCCAAATCTGTTTCAAGGTTGCAGTCTTTTACAAACTGCAGCAATTGGTCTGAATTTCTTTCGGCGAACAATTCTTTGAACTCCCCTTCACGCAGTTCGTCAATAGCTTCGTTTAATATCTTTTGATACATTTCAAAGCCAATATCCGCGATAAATCCACTTTGCTCCCCGCCAAGCATGTTACCAGCACCTCGAATGTCTAAATCTTTCATGGCGATATTAAAACCAGATCCTAAATCAGAAAACTGAACCAAGGCATCCAATCGTTTTCTAGCTTCTGATGTGATGATGCTTTTTGATGGAGAAATTAAATAACAAAACCCTTTTTTATTTGAACGACCAACACGCCCACGTAGCTGGTGCAAATCACTTATACCAAAGTTTTGAGCATTATTGATGATGATGGTATTCGCATTGGAAATGTCAATTCCAGACTCAATAATTGTCGTTGCTATGAGAACGTCAAATTCATGGTTGATGAAATCCATCATGATTTTTTCTAAATCCTTTCCTTCCATTTGACCGTGCCCAATCCCAATTCGGATACCTGGACATAGACGTTGTAACATCCCTGCTACTTCTTTAATGTTTTGAAGTCGATTGTGAACAAAAAAGACTTGACCTCCTCGGCCAATTTCGTATGCAACGGCATCACGAATTACTTCTTCATCAAAAGGGATGATTTCTGTTAAGACAGGCTGTCTGTTTGGAGGAGGTGTATTGATAATACTTAAATCTCTTGCACCCATTAGCGAAAACTGCAATGTTCTTGGAATAGGTGTGGCAGTTAATGTAAGTGAATCAACAGTTGCACGAAGTGTCTTTAATTTGTCTTTAACAGAAACTCCAAATTTTTGCTCTTCATCAATAATCATTAATCCAAGATCTTTGAATTTTATTCTATTGCCTACAATTGCATGAGTACCGATGAGTATATCAATTTCTCCATTTGCAAGTTTATTGATGGTCTCTGTTATTTGTTTTGCTGTTTTAAAACGATTGATATAATCAACATTACAAGGGAAGTCTTTTAGTCGTTCTTTGAAACTACGGTAATGTTGTAAAGAAAGAATTGTTGTTGGAACTAATATGGCTACCTGTTTATTGTCTGCAACAGCTTTAAAAGCAGCTCTTACCGCTATTTCGGTTTTACCAAATCCAACATCGCCACAAATCAGACGGTCCATAGGAGTAGTTGACTCCATATCTTCTTTTACAGCGATTGTTGCTTTTAATTGATCTGGAGTGTCCTCATACATAAAGGAGGCTTCTAATTCATTCTGTAAATAGGTGTCAGGGGTAAATGCAAATCCTGGTTGACTTTTCCTTTTTGCATATAATTGAATTAGATCGAAAGCAAGTTCCTTGATTTTTTTCTTGGTCTTGTTCTTTAAGTTTGACCACGTTTGTGTTCCTAATTTATTAACACTGGGTACAGAACCATCCTTTCCTGTAAATCTTGAAATCCGATGAAGTGAATGGATCCCAACATATAAAACATCATTGTCACGATATAATAAGCGAATTGCTTCTTGAGGTTTTCCGTTTACGTCAATTGTTTCTAAACCTGAAAACTTACCTACTCCATGGTCTATATGAGTTACGTAATCGCCACTTTGTAAATTGTATAGTTCTTTTAATGTTAAAGCTTGTTTTGCTTGTCTAAATCCTTCTTTAAGTCTAAATCTGTGGAACCGTTCAAAAATTTGATGATCGGTGAAGCAAACGTGTTTCGTATCAATAGAAATAAACCCTTCATGTAAGGCAATTGAAACAGGTTCAAAGTTCACATCTGGATTAATATCATTAAATATTTGTTCTAGTCTTTCAATTTGTTTTGGCTGATTTGAAAAGATTAAATTTGAAAAACCTTGTTTTTTGCGTTCAATTAAATCAGTTGCTAGGAAGTCGAAATTCTTATTAAAACTAGGTTGCGGTTTAAAAAGAAAAGAGGCTGATAAATCGGCTTTAAAAACAGCATCTGTACCAAATTCAACAATTGAATTTTTGGTTAAATTAGTTTCTAAATCAGAAGGGTGTAAATACAAATCACTTGGTAGTGTTTGTAAAATAGCCTCACTTCGTTTTTCATGAATT
>ENA-UPXF01000193-UPXF01000193.1-marine-metagenome-genome-assembly--contig:-NODE-193-length-32165-cov-5.141669_pt1 | contig 32165 bp, 21 predicted proteins | sample MGYA00238177_ERZ767431 | MGnify/ENA primary metagenome ERZ767431 (study PRJEB28953, sample SAMN06266262) | marine metagenome | isolation source: Columbia River Estuary | place: USA:Columbia River Estuary... | reverse complement strand
GCCTTACCCATATCTGTAATATCGTTTACAAATACATGTGCTAAAAAGAAATAAGCATAGCCCCTAAGCGCTTTTGCCTGTCCTAAAGTATGTCTTGCAGATTGAGAATCTGGCACTACGTCATTACCACCAGCACCATCAATCACTAAGTTAGATAGGTTTATAATTCTGTATAAGAACCTCCATGGTCTGTAGTTATAATCGTTATCTGGATCTAGGGTTGCAGTTAGTTCAGAAATAGCCGTCTGGCGGTTATAACTCTTTCCTAAGTGCGCCATGTCTGCAGACAACATGTCTAATTGAATATACTGTGTAGTGATACCAAAATCTTCTTGACTTGAAGTTCCACCACTACCCCTACGGTATAAGTTCTCGTATATTCCTAAAAGTGTTCCTTTTCCAACACTAGGATTTACTTCTGCGGCTTCATTCACCTGCTCCTGAGACAACACATTTGTTGGGAATGTCTCTAAGAAATCTTTCTCACATGCAATAAGTGAAACAAAGACTCCTGCTAATGCTATTTTTTTTAATGTTTTCATAATCATTATAAGTTTAAGTTAACACCTAATACAATGGTAGATAATGGATTGTAGCTGTAAATACTAGTTCCTCCAGTTATGGCTGTAGAGGGATTGAATCCTTGTCTCTCAGACATAAACCATAAGTTGTCTCCAGTAACAAATACATCTGCTTTTTTAAGTCCAATTTTAGATGTAATAGACTTAGGTACACTGTAACCAATTCTAATATTGTTTAAAGCTATGTAGTCAGATTTAGTTAAGAATCTTGTAGAAAGAGAATTTTGCTGAATCTGCTTACGAACATCCTGTCTTGGAATATTAGTTACATCTCCAGGTGCTTGCCAACGGTCTCTAATGTCTACGTGGAAGTTGTTTGTACCATTTAAATCATTATCCATTAAGCTAGCATAAGCAGAGTCATAGGCCCAACCACCCACTTGGTAGTTAAACAATGTACTCAGTGAAAAATCGCCAAACTGAGCGTTTAATCTGAAAGCTCCTCTAAGGTCAGGAATAGCGGTCTTATTGATGAATTTATCTGTAGCTTCTGCATATACCTCAGTCAATTCCTGTGCTACATTAGCAGAAGGATTGTCATTTAAATATTGAGTTAAAGAAGTAATTTGCGTATCTCCTTCGTCAAAAGTACCGTTGCTGTTCTTGTCGTCAAAGTTACGCTCCCACTGAGCTGCTCCAGTTTCTGCATTTACTCCTGAGTAAACTGGCATATACCAGTCATATTTAGAACGACCAACTTCATAAGCAAAGGAACCATTGATGAACTTTTGTTGCTCTCCAGTAGCTGGATCAATTGGCAAAGCCAAAAATTCGTTTGTCAAACTCTCCCCATTAATACCTAAATTTAATGAAAACTTACTGCTCTTTACCAAACTAAAGTCAAAATCAAATTCTATACCTCTAGTTATCAACCCTCCATCATTTACTTGAATAGATGAATATCCTACAGACGGACCTACGTTTCTGGCAAAGAACATGTCTGATGTTTCCTTAGTATAATATTCTATGGAACCTTCTAGAAAACCAAACATTTCAAATTCAAACCCTGTATTAAATTGGTTTGAGCTCTCCCAAGTAAGGTCTTTATTCCCTTTTGTTGTAAATGCCAAAGAAATATTGTCATTTAAGTTATTCACAGAATAAATGTTGTAGCCTGGATAAAATCCTACTCCAGCAGATTGCCCTAAAACCCCATAAGAAGCTTTTACTTTTAAGAAGTCTACAAAGTCTACACCAGACATAAAGTCTTCTTGTGTTAATACCCATGCAGCACCTACAGAATAAAAGTTACCCCATTTGTTATTTATAAATCTTGAAGAGGCATCTCTGTTAAAAGTGGCATTTAAGAAATATTTGTTTTTAAAGTCTGTAGTTACATTGGCAATGTAAGATTCTGTTCTTTCATTGTCTGTGTATCCATCAGATGGGTTATTAATAACCCCATTGGCAATATCAGGCCCAAAAGGCGTTACTAATTTTGAACGCTCAGCCTCTAAGTAATTGAACTGATAAGCAGTAGCAACGTGAGAGACAAATGCAGACAAATTCATGTCTTTAAAGGACTTATTATATCTTAATCCAGTTCTGATAGTATAGTTTTTAGTTTCTCCACGGCTTCTGTTAATTCTACCTCCATCTCCTTTTGCTGGAGAATAAAATGGCTCATTTAAAGAAGTATTATCACTCATAAAATACTGGTAAGCAAAGTTGTTTTCAAACGTCAATCCGTCTGCTAAAGTAATTTTGGTATCGTTATTGAAGTTTACAGAATTAGCTTTACTGTTACTGATGTTGATCTGAGAATCTGCTACACCATTGGTAGCAAAACCAAATCCTCGACCGTCTTCCAAACCATAGTCAAATAAGAACCCTCCGTAGATAGGATCTTCTATTTTTTGACCAGCTGCGGTTCTTCTATAAAGAGGGTAAATAGTAGGAAGGTTATCTATCCACCAAAATTGAGAAGAAGAAGAAGAACCAGTACCATTATTATTAGTTTCACTTTGAGTATAATTCAATGATGTGTTCATATTTATATAATCACCAAAGCTATTGGTAGCTGCCACACGAGCGTTTAACCTTTTGTAGTCTGTGTTTGAAGCGTATCCTATGTCGTCTATAAAACCTACTGAAGTATATAAAGAAGAATTGTCACTAAAATTAGAGATCGTTAAGTTGGCCTCTGTTCTGTTAGAATTTTGAAAAGCAAAATCTTCCCATCTTTCTGGATTGTACCTTCTAGAAACCCCTGATCTAACCATTCCTGTTGTTGGATCAATTAATTCAGATACACCTTGCGCACCTGAACCTGATACATTCCACATATTATATATAGAGGAAATATCTGACCCTGAGAAAGTGTTGTCATCATTTTCAAATAAATTAGCATTAGCAAATGCAACAGCAGCTGCATTGTCACCGTCATTTTCTAATAAACCTCTTTGACGGGTTGCTTGCCAGTTAATCCCAATATACTCCTCTGGAGATTTAATGGTCTCATACCTTCCAATACCTTGGTAGTTTGTTCCTGTTTTTACAGACACATTGATAGCATTTCCAGCATCCCTACCTCTTTTAGTAGTAATTACAATTACCCCGTTAGCCCCTCTTGCACCATACAAAGAAGTTGCAGATGCATCTTTTAATACAGTAACAGACTTAATGTCATTCGGGTTAATGTCGTTTAATGAGCCTCCAAATGGCGCGTCATCTACAATGTACAAAGGTGATTCAGACCCATTTACAGATCCAAATCCACGAATACGGATTGTAGAAGTACTCCCTGGCTGTCCAGAAGTGTTAAATACAGCTACACCTGCCGCTTCTCCGGCCAAAGCTTGAGATACGTTGGTAAATGACTTATTAGAAATATTTTCTCCAGCTACTACCTTAGCAGAACCTGCGAAGGAAGTTTTAGAGACATTTCCGAATCCTGTTACAATTACCTCATCTAATGCCTGGGCATCTTCTGCTAATTGAACATCTATAGTATTGGAAGATCCTACCAATACATCTTGGGTTTTTTGCCCTATATAGCTAAAACGCAAAGTAGCCCCTTGCGCAACAGATATAGAGTATAAACCGTCAAAATCTGACTGGGTACCTGTTGTAGTACCAACCACCAATACAGAGACTCCCGGTAAGGGTGCGCCATTTTGATCCGTCACTTTTCCTGAAACTGTCTTTTCTTGAGCGAAAGAAAAAACAAAGCATAACATCATAAAAGATGTTAGAAGCTGTGTTAAATTTAATTTCATTGATTGTTTTTTTAGTTAATTGTCAACAAAAATGAGTAAAATTTGTTATTAACGCAAATTTAACATGCTTTTAAACTGCGATTTTGAGCATTTAATCGTCATTTTTAGGGAATTCCAAAAGAAAAATGAAAAAATCAATGTTTAATTGAAAAAATATTATTTATTGAACACAATTAAAGGCTAATATGTTAAAAATACTACGAAATCAATAAAATTAAACAGAAATAAAATTTAATAATGCTTCGTTCTTACAATCAAAAATTACTCATTGCTGGAACTGATGAAGCCGGCAGGGGCTGTCTTTCAGGCCCTGTTACTGCAGCTGCAGTTATACTTCCTAAAAATTTTTACCATCCCATGCTTGATGATTCAAAAAAATTAAGCGCCAAACAACGGGCTATTTTAGCACCCATCATTAAACAAGAAGCTGTTTCCTATGGAATAAGCCACGTTTTTCCAGATGTCATAGATCGCATTAACATACTACAGGCGTCCATTTTAGCCATGCACAAAAGTATCGCTAAACTCAAAACAATTCCTGAAAAGATTATTGTTGACGGAAATAAGTTTAATCCTTATTTAAGCATACCCCACGAAACTGTTGTCAAAGGAGATGGGAAGTTTTATGCTATTGCAGCAGCATCTGTTCTAGCAAAAACAGCCAGAGATAAATATATGATGGAACTACACCAAAAATTCCCTTTATACCAATGGAATAAAAATATGGGTTACCCCACTGCTAAACATAGAAATGCCATAGCAACTTATGGAATTACACCCCACCATAGAAAGACTTTTAAAGGCGTCAAAGACCTTTAATAATTTAGCCCAATAGGGTTTTGTATTATTTAGGCCCATAAATAGTACCTTTGAAATGTTATAACAGAATACCATTCCATGAAATCTTACCTCATCATTTTAACCGCATTGTTCTTGGTGCATTGTACTCCCAAAACTACAGACAAGGAACAACCTTTCTTGACATATCTATCCAATCAAGATGATTTTATTATCAGAACAGCGCATTTAAACCAGTTAAAAGCAAACCTCAGCAATAACAGTCAATTTTTAAACTTTGTAAATAAGGGGGCGTTTAAAAACACCCAACAACGCATTGAGCTACTTCAAAAAATTGATGTAAATGCCAAAGCGCTCATTAGTATTAGAGAAATTGGAAAAGAAGACATTGATTTTTTAATTATCACTGAATTGAGCCAAAGCACCTTAGCTCCCTCTGATCAAATTTCAAGTAAAACCTATCAAGAGCTTGTAATAGAAAAGAGAATTTACACCTCAAAACAAAAAGAAGAGATATTGTACAGCGTCATTTTAAATGAGACGCTGTTAATTAGCTCTTCTCAATTACTCATTGAAAATACCATAAGGAATAAGAGCCAAAAAATAGCTCCAGAATCACTGAATGAACTCTTTAAGGTAACCGAAGACAATAGTGTCTATTTTAAGTTAGATGCAGGAAGTTTTTTGCTGAAAAACAATTTTTACCCATCCTTTACCAATAGCTTTGGAAAATGGGGCACCTTGCGTATTGACTTGGCCAATAAAAAAATGGCGTTTCACGGTTTTAATTCAAGAAATGACAGTTTACCCTATTTTTTAAATCTTTTTAAAGCTAGTAAACCCATAGTGTTAAAATCGCCTAATTATATTCCAGAGGTGGCTTCCAGTATAAAAATGTATGCCATTGAAGACCTAGAGCAATTTAACAGCACTCAAAACAAAATCAAAAATAGGGAGCTCGTTTTAGACACTATCTTTAATAAGGTAGAAGAAATAGCTACTTTCAAATTAAAAGAAAACGCCTTAGCGCTCATTCATTTTACAACATTTGAACCCGATTACCTTTTAAAAATAGCAGAGAATAACACGCCTGAAACGGAATACAGAGACTACCAAATATACCGCCTAAACAATGCTTCTCTTCTAGAAAATTCGTTTAGTTCGCTATGGGACGAGCTAGAGGTAAACTATGTAATGCCCATAGCACAAAGTCTTTTATTTAGCAAAGATGTTAATGATTTAAGGACCGTAATTGGCAATCTCAATACCGGAACAACCCTAGAAAACAGCCCTTCATTTACAAGTACCAAAGCGTCTCTGGCGGAAGCTTCTACTATGTTGTTTTACGAGGCTCAAACAAATAGTTTCAATCCAAAAAAAGCGGGGGACTATTTTTTAGCAGCAAACAAAAAGGAAGACAAAAACACCAAAGTTTTTGCTTCTCAATGGGTAGGAGATCAAGATTTTTTTCACCAACACTTGGTGTTTTTAGACCTGCAACCAAAAAAAGACCAAGGAGGTGTTTCTCCACTTTTAAATTTGCAACTAGAAAACCCTATATCCTATGGGCCTCAGTGGGTGAAAAATCACATCAATAAAAAACAGGAAATATTGGTTCAAGACAATCAAAACCAATTGTATCTTTTTGACAACAGTGGTAAGTTACTTTGGAAAAAACAACTTCAAGGGGCTATCCAAGGAAAAGTATCTCAGGTAGATTTGTATAAAAACGGCCGCTTACAATTGGCATTCACTACCACAAACCAATGGCTCATTTTAGATAGAAACGGGAATGAAGTGCCACCGTTTAATAAAACTTTTAAAGACGGAAACTTAAGTCCGTTGGCTGTATTTGATTATGACAACCGCAAAGAGTATCGTTTTGTTTTTGGCCAAGGCAAGGATATTTATATGTACGACAGAAATGCAAAGAGTGTCAATGGATTTAAATACAAAAAGACCAAGTCTTCTCTTTTAGAGGCCCCTAAGCATTTTAAAATAAAAGGAGATGACTATTTAGTGTTCAAAGGAATAGACGGAAGTGTAGCTATTTTAAATAGAACAGGTAAAACAAGGGTGAAAACAGCCGCAAATTATTCCTTTTCTGACAATGAAATAGCCCTTTTGGAACAGCAATTCTCCTTTACAGACCTTCAAGGAAATCTCCTTCAGATCAACACCGAAGGCAAAGAGAGTAAAAGGCCTTTAAAAGTAAATGCTGCACACAAAACGGTCATGAAATATAACCAATTGGTTGTTCTAGAAGACAATGTTTTGTATTCAAAAGGGAAAAAAGCCGTGCTCGATTACGGCATATACACCCCTCCTAATACCTTTAAAATAAACCAGCAAATCTATATTAGTATTACAGACACTCAAAACAAAAAAGGGTATCTATTTGACAGTGAACTTACAATGCTAAGTGGGTTCCCTGTATATGGAAGTGGCGAAATTGACCTAGTGGAATCTTCAGAGAATGGTGTATTGAATTTTGTCATTAAGGACAAAGAAAACAGCCTTGTAGTATACCGGCTTAAAGAGCCAAAGACCACCAATAAATCACAGTAGGTCCTCAAGTGAGGCCATGTACTTAATGTTCCTATAAAATATAAGCTATATTAAAATATTAAGCCTTTAATTCAGCCTCAAAAAGTGCAAGAAAATGCTTTAAAAGCCTGGTTTTTACCGCAGCCATATCTTGGGGAACTCCATTGAGTTCTGCGGTCATAGAAGTAACCGCTTTACCTTTTATACCACATGGGATCATGAGGTCAAAATAACCTAAATCTGTGTTTACATTGAGTGCAAAGCCGTGCATGGTAACCCACCTACTGGCCCTAACACCCATGGCACAAATTTTGCGTGCGAAAGGCGTGCCTACATCCAACCAAACACCAGTCTCCCCAGGAGATCTTGTTGCCGTTATTCCGTATTCAGCTAAAGTTAAAATGACCGTCTCTTCTAAAAGCCTTAAATATTTATGAATGTCCGTGAAAAAGTTCTCTAAATCCAATATAGGGTAGCCTACAATTTGTCCGGGGCCATGATAGGTAATGTCACCACCCCTATTAATTTTATAAAAGCTGGCTTCTTTCTCTCTAAGCACTGCTTCAGAGACCAACAAATGGTCTAAATTACCACTCTTACCCAATGTGAAAACATGGGGATGCTCTACAAAAAGGAAATGATTGGGGGTAGGTAAATAAGTGGCTTGCTTTTTATTTTGCACTTTTAAAGCCACTGTTTTCGCAAACAAGTCCTCTTGATAATCCCAAGTCTCTTTATAGTCCTTAAGTCCAAGTTCTTTTATAATAAGCTGCTTATTCATAAGACAAAGATACTATTTCAAAAGTGTATTTATTCGTTGGGATTGTTCAAAATTACCAGTGCAGCAATGACTCCTGGAACCCAACCACAAAGCGTTAGAAGAAAAACAATTAAAATAGATCCACATCCCTTTCCAATCACAGAGAGTGGTGGGAACAAAATAGCCAATAAAACACGCCAAAAACTCATAAAAATTATAATTTAACCTAGGTACTACCTATTTATGACGTTAAAGTGATTCAAATGTTACATGCATGCTCTGTAAATTAGCTCGAAGTACTTATATTTGCTCTTCATAATTCGCAACCATGCAACTGACAGAACAAGAAATTGTAAGAAGAGAAAAATTAGTCAAACTAAGGGCCTTAGGCATAGATCCCTACCCAGCTGCTTTATATCCTGTAAATACCATGTCTACAGCTATAGAAAAGGACTATAAAGAAGGAAAGCAAGTGATAGTTTCTGGCAGGCTGATGCGAAAAAAAGTACAAGGCAAAGCCTCTTTTGCAGAAATTCAAGACAGTGAAGGCCGCATTCAAGTGTATTTCAATAGAGATGAAATAGACACCACTCCTGATAGCCAGCAGTACAATGAAGTATTTAAAAAACTCATTGACTTAGGGGATATTCTTGGTATAGAAGGAACCCTCTTTACCACTCAAGTAGGAGAAAAAACGGTCCTGGTAAAAAAATTTACCTTACTGAGCAAAGCTTTAAGGCCACTACCCCTGCCTAAAGTAGACGCAGATGGTAAAGTGCACGATGAATTCAATGACCCTGAATTGAGATACAGACAGCGTTATGTAGACTTAATTGTAAACCCGCAGGTCAAAGACACCTTTATTAAGAGAACAAAGATCACCAATAGTATTAGAAAATTTTTCAATGACAAAGGCTATTTAGAAGTAGAAACTCCTATACTGCAGCCTATTCCTGGGGGAGCGTCTGCAAGACCATTTATTACCCACCACAATGCACTTAATATGCCATTGTACCTAAGGGTGGCCAATGAACTTTATTTAAAGAGATTAATCGTAGGTGGTTTTGACGGGGTATATGAATTCTCTAAAGATTTCAGAAACGAAGGAATGGACCGCACCCACAATCCAGAGTTTACCGTAATGGAATTGTATGTAGCCTATAAAGATTACCATTGGATGATGGACACTACCGAGAAATTACTTGAAACCATCGCCATGGAATCTAATGGTAGTTCAAAGATAACTGTAGGCAAGAATGCGATCGAATTTAAAGCACCCTACCCTAGGGTTCCTATTCTTGAGGCCATTAAAATTCATACAGGTCACGATGTTGCAGGATTGAATAGGAATGAATTAGCTGGTGTAGCAAAATCACTAGACATTGAAGTCACGGACAGTATGGGTGTTGGAAAACTCATCGATGAAATATTTGGAGAACGTTGCGAACACCATTATGTGCAACCCACCTTTATTACAGATTACCCAAAAGAAATGAGTCCACTCACTAAAGAGCACAGGTCCAATCCAGCCCTTACCGAGCGATTTGAATTAATGGTTAATGGAAAAGAATTGGCCAACGCCTATTCAGAGCTCAATGACCCTATAGACCAAAGGGCGCGTTTTGAAGACCAACTAGCCCTCTCTGAAAAAGGAGATGACGAGGCCATGTTTATTGACCAAGACTTCCTGAGAGCACTTGAATACGGAATGCCGCCAACTTCTGGAATTGGAATTGGTATAGATAGATTGGTCATGCTTATGACCAATAATGCCTCTATACAAGAAGTATTGTTTTTCCCTCAAATGCGCCCAGAAAAGAAAGCTGTTGAACTTTCAGAGAATGAAAAAATAGTCCTAGAGCTTTTGAAAAAAACCAATCCTATGCCTTTATTAGATTTAAAAGAAGCGAGCGGATTGAGTAATAAAGCTTGGGACAAGACCATTAAAAGTTTAACCAAAATACAAATGGTGGTTGTGGCCAAAGAGGCCGATGCACTTACTTGTACCCTCAAAGATTCATAGATTCTTAATACCAAAGATTAGAATTCTTGAACTGAGGACTTTCAACACCGTTTTAACGAAAGCGCCTTTTATATCACAGATAAAAAAACTAGCTTAGGCTAAATCTTTTTAAGATGAGTAACAGCAAAAAAGTGGGGCTGTTTTTAGGTCCTGTATTCTTCCTATTAATACTGTTATGGCCACAGCCATTATTAAGCACCCAAGGAGATGCTGTAATTGCTGTTGCATTTTGGATGGTCACTTGGTGGCTTACAGAGGCAGTCTCTATTTCTGTGACGGCCCTGCTTCCTCTACTTTTGTTTCCCTTATTAGATATTATGCCTATTGCAGAGGTAGGAAATAATTACGGAAGTCCTATTATCTTTTTGTTTTTTGGCGGTTTCGTTATGGCACTTGCCTTAGAAAAGGTGAATCTCCATAGAAGAATTGCACTCAATATTATTCGCATTACAGGCACTACGCCAAACAAAGTAGTACTTGGTTTTATGATCGCCACAGCTTCTTTGAGTATGTGGATTAGCAATACCGCTACAGCTGTTGTTATGCTGCCCATTGCCATGTCAGTGATTAAGCTTTTAATAGACGACGTAGACGGTTTTACCAAAAAAGATCGAAATTTTGCCGTAAGTGTGCTCTTGGGAATTGCTTTTTCTGCAAACGCAGGAGGGATAGCCACGGTAATAGGCACCCCGCCAAACTCTATTCTCATTGGTCTTTTGGAAAATGAATACCAAATAGAAATATCCTTTTTAAAATGGATGGTATTTGCCCTACCCTTCTCAATCATTATGATTGGCCTGAGTTATATTACGCTTGTACACCTCATTTTTCCGAGTAAGGGCCTCAATTTCTCTGCCTCTAATGAAGTGATTCAAGAAGAATTAAGAAAATTAGGCCCTACCCGATCAAAAGAAAAGATGGTATTGGGCATTTTTGCAGTAACCGTATCCCTTTGGATCTTTAGGACCTTAATCAATAGTGTATTTCCCTCTTTGGGATTGTCAGACACCATGATTAGCATGTTTGCAGCAATAAGTCTATTTGCGGTCCCTTTTAACCTAAAAAAAGGAGACTTCATACTGGATTGGAAAGATACTGAAAAACTGGCATGGGGCATCTTAATATTGTTTGGTGGCGGATTGGCTTTGGCCAAAGGAATGTCTGTTTCTGGAATTGTAGATCAGGTTTCTCAAAGTATTGCAGCAGGTAATTTCAGTATTACTGCCACAGCCAGTTTACTGATTTTATTAATGCTATTTATGACAGAACTCATGAGCAATGTAGCCTTAGTGGCTGTATTAGCACCTGTAGTCGCTGGAATAGCTATTGGTCTTGGAATACCTATGGTGTACCTACTCATCCCGGTGACAATGGCGAGCAGCTGTGCTTTTATGCTGCCCATGGCTACCCCGCCAAATGCCATTGTTTTTGCCAGTGGTTTTATAGAAGTAAAAGATATGGTCAAAGCAGGTATATTACTCAACCTAGTAGCCGTACTAATCCTCATTGGGCTGTTTGAATATATTATTCCTTTACTCTTTTAGCTTTAGTGATTGATCGAACTATAAAATCATTAGATCATTTGAATATGTGGTTCCATTACTCTTTTAGCTTCAAACATAAAAACGGCCTTAACAACTTAATTAAATGGAGAAGCTGTAAGGTGTTGGCTCATAAATAAAAGCGCCATCTTATGATTTTGTTAACATTTCATTAGGACAATTTTTCGGTTATTTGAGAAGCAATAAAATAAAAAACCCACCTAATGATCAAAAAAAATCTTCAGTACCTGTTGTTTTCACTCCTAGTGATTGGAAGTGTCAGCACAAGTGAAGCCCAGCTTTTCAAGAAAAAAGCTAAGGCAAAAGCGCCTACAGAGGCAAAACCAAAAATAGATAAAGACGCACCACAGCCCTATGCTAAGGTCATTACCAAAGAGGCCAAGACAGATAAAGGGCTTTTTGACGTACACCAAATCAAAGACAAATTTTTCTATGAAATACCAGACAGCCTTTTAGGTAGAGAAATGCTCATGGTGAGCAGAATTTCTAAAACTGCTTCAGGGATTGGATTTGGGGGTGGAAAAATAAACACCCAAGTCATGAGGTGGGAGAAAAAGGGAGATAAAGTGCATTTAAGGGTGGTTAGCCACGAAGTAGTTGCAGCAGATTCGCTCCCTGTTAAAGAAGCTGTAATCAATTCAAATTTTGAGCCGGTATTGTATTCCTTTGCCGTAAAATCTAATAGAAAAGATTCTGTTGCGACGAGTACTGTCATAGAAGTAACACCGCTTTTTGAAAAAGATGTGAACGCACTTGGAATGCCTGAGGGGTATAAAAAAAGATATAAAGCGACCAGATTAGATTCGGAGAGAAGCTTTATTGAAGGCATTAAAAGTTACCCAATGAATATTGAGGCCAGACATGTGAAAACTTATTTTGCGGGCAGTCCTCCTTCTAATTCAAGCTTGGGATCTATCTCTGTAGAGATTAATAACTCTATGATATTACTTCCTGCTGAACCCATGAAAAGACGTTATTTTGACAAGCGCGTAGGTTGGTTCGAAAGAGATCAGGTAGATTATGGATTGGATGCTCAAGAGAGTAAAACAGTGAAGTTTCTAGACAGATGGAGACTCGAAGTTAAAGAAGAAGATCTAGAGAAATTCAACCGAGGGGAATTGGTAGAACCAAAAAAACCAATCATTTATTACGTAGACAGGGCCACACCAAAACAATGGGTGCCTTTTATTAAACAAGGAATTGAAGACTGGCAAGTAGCTTTTGAAGCCGCAGGATTTAAAAATGCTATTATAGCTATGGATCCTCCAACGCCAGAAGAAGACCCAGAATGGTCTCCTGAAGACGTGCGCTATTCTGTAGTGCGTTACTTAGCTTCCCCAATACCCAATGCAAACGGACCCCATGTAAGTGATCCAAGAAGTGGCGAGATCTTAGAATCTGACATTAACTGGTACCACAATGTAATGAGTCTATTGCGCAACTGGTACTTTGTTCAAACTGCGGCCATAAACCCAGAAGCACAAGGCGTGGCTTTTAAAGATGAAGTAATGGGCCGTTTAATACAATTTGTTTCTTCTCACGAAGTGGGCCATACTTTAGGACTTCCCCACAATATGGGTAGTTCTGCTGCATATCCTGTAGATTCTTTAAGGTCTGCAAGCTTTACCAGTAAATACGGTACAGCACCTTCCATTATGGACTATGCCCGTTTTAACTATGTGGCTCAGCCAGAAGACAAAGGGGTAGCCCTTATGCCAAATATTGGTGTTTATGATAAATACGCTATTGAATGGGGTTATAGACCCATCTTAGATAAAAGTGCTGAAGCAGAAAAACCAGTACTAGACAGCTGGATTATGGCCCATGATGGAGACCCATTATACCGTTTTGGAAGCCAACAAGGAGGCGACGTGGTAGATCCAAGTTCTCAGACAGAAGATTTAGGAGACAACGCTATGAAAGCGAGTATGTACGGAATCAAAAACCTACAGAGAATTGTGCCTAAATTAATTGAGTGGACTGCAGAGGACGGTAAAAATTACGATGACTTAGAAACCCTTTACGGTCAAGTACTGTCTCAGTTTAATCGCTATATGGGCCATGTGTCTAACAATATTGGTGGGGTGTACGAAAACCACAAAACTTATGAGCAAGAAGGGGCTGTTTATACACCAGTAGCTAAGGGGCATCAGCGGGACGCTATGAAGTTTTTACAACGTGAATTGTTTCAAACACCTGAGTGGATGCTAGACCAAAACATCTTTAACAAAATTGAGTACTCAGGAACGGTAGACCGTGTTCGTGGTGTTCAAGTAAGAACGTTAAACAATGTACTTAGTCTAGGTAAAATGGCCAGACTCATTGAACATGAAACAGCCATGGGGTCTAAGGCCTATTCTTTAACCCAAATGATGTCTGAACTCAGAAGAGGGATCTGGTCTGAGATTTACAACGGTGGCGCTATAGACACTTATAGAAGAAACCTACAAAAAGGACACATTGACCGTTTGGCCTATTTAATGACTGCAGACAGTCAGAGAAAATTACCGAGCTATGGTGGGTATCAGAAATCTACTGCAGTGAATACGTCTCAATCAGACATTCGTTCAGTAGTAAGAGGTGAATTAGTGACCCTTAGAGCACAATTGAGAAATGGATTGGCCAACGCGGCTAATACCATGTCTAGATACCATATTCAAGATGCCATTGCTAGAATCAATGACATTTTGGATCCTAAATAATCCAATCAAACCAATTTTTAAAAAAGGGAGGCTTTCAGCCTCCCTTTTTTTTTACTTCACATAAGCCAAAAGCATTACAGTAAATCTGGTGCCACTTTTTCCAATGCAGCAATGGTGAAATCCAAATCTTCATAACTCAAGGCGTCATTTAAAAAATAACTCTCATAAGCAGAGGGGGGCAAATAAACCCCTTGTGCCAACATACCGTGAAAGTATTTTTTAAAAGTTTCATTGTCTCCCGCAGCTGCAGTCATAAAATCTGTCACAGCGTCCTGACAAAAGTGAACAGAAATCATAGAACCTAGCCTATTGATCGTATGAGAGATACCGTGCTTGAGTAGCACGCCTTCTATTCCTTTATGTAAATAGGCTGTTTTTTCTGCCAAGCGTTTAAATACTGCTTTATCTTTTGAGAGCGCTTGTAACATAGCCAAACCTGCACTCATAGCCAGCGGATTTCCGGATAACGTTCCTGCCTGATACACCGGTCCGTCTGGTGCCAAATAATTCATTATTTCTGCCCTAGCTGCAAAAGCACCTACCGGCAAACCACCACCAATTACTTTTCCAAAACAAACAATATCTGCGGAAATATCCAAAACCTCTTGGGCCCCACCTGCTGCCAGTCTAAAACCAGTCATAACCTCATCAAAAACAAGCAATATGCCCTCATGACTACAAAGTCTTTTTAGGCCTTGAATAAAACTAGCTTCTGGTGGAATACAGCCCATATTACCGGCTACTGGCTCAATAATAATTGCAGCAATGTCATTCTTGTGTTCTTGCACCAATTGTTGCACCCCTTCCAAATCGTTATAATCTGCCAGAAGGGTGTCTTTTGCCGTTCCTTTTGTCACACCAGGACTACTCGGTGCACCAAAAGTTACCGCACCACTACCTGCCTGAATTAAGAAGGCGTCTGAATGTCCGTGGTAACAACCCTTAAATTTTATAATCTTGTCTTTTTTTGTGAACCCCCTGGCCAAACGAATGGCGCTCATACAGGCTTCTGTGCCTGAATTGACAAACCTAATTTTATCTATTCCAGGCACCATACTAACCGCGAGTGAGGCCAATTCTGTTTCAATAGCGGTAGGCATTCCAAAAGAAGTGCCCAAAGCAGCTTTTTCTGTCACGGCTTTTAAAACAGGCTCGTAAGCGTGTCCTAAAATAAGTGGCCCCCATGAGGCAATAAAATCTACATACCTATTCCCGTCTACGTCGTATAGGTAAGCCCCTTTGGCACGTTCAACAAAAATAGGTGTCCCTCCAACTGCTTTAAAAGCCCTTACTGGAGAGTTCACGCCTCCTGGTATTACTTTCTGTGCCGCTTCAAAAAGGGCGCTACTTCTCTGATAATTCATCTATTTTATACTTATTTTAAGTGAGGTACCCACCTGAATGTCATTGCTCTTAAGCCCGTTAATCTTCTTGAGTGTGTCTACACTAAGACCGTATTTTTTGGAAATTCCAAAAAGAGTATCTCCTTTTTGAACCTGGTGAATACGGTCAGACACATAACTACTGATTGGGTTTTCATTATTTTCTTTAATAATTCTTTGTGCCTTTCTGGGGTGGTCGTATTGGTCTAAATTATATTTTTGAATCTGGGCAATGAGCTTGGCGGGGTATTTTGGATCTGTGGCATAGCCGGCTTTTTTCAATCCCCTAGCCCAGGCTTTATAATCGGTGGTTCGGTAGTCAAACAAAAACGCATATCTGCTGCCATTGGCTAAAAAAAGACTGTGGTCTCTGTAGGACTCTCTGGGGTGTAGGTACTTCCTAAAACACTCCCCCTTTTCGTCGTCGTCATGGGTGGTGGAAGGGCCCCGCCATTTGGTGTGACACTTTATCCCAAAGTGGTTGTTAGACTTTCGAACCAAATTACTGCTCCCAGCACCACTTTCTAACAATCCTTGGGCTAAGGTAATGCTGGCAGGAATACCATAGGCCTCCATTTCCTCTAAGGCAATGGGAGCGAATGTACGTATATACTCTTCTGCAGAATTAAAGGTATAGGTGGTAAATCCGGCTGTGTTTTCATCCGGTAGTGCGTTTGGTTTTGACCCTTGAGCACTTGATTTTTCGTAGTCCTTTTTTGCCTGGGCATAGCTGCGCTTCTTTTTTGCGATACAGCTATTGAGCAATAACGCAAAAGAAACCACCCATAAAAAAGATTTCAATCTCATAGCAACCATTCTATATCTTGCTTTCGCAATTTTTTATTCATGCCTTCAATGGCTTGTAAACCCCCTGTATGAATCATTAAAATATGGTCTCCAGAGACAAAATAATCTTTAGCAATGAGGTCCAAGGTGCCAAAAACCATTTTAGCAGTGTAAATGGGATCCAAAACAACCCCTGTATCTCGCCTAAATTGATTGGCAAAATTTACTAGCTGAGGGCTGAGCTTTGCATAACCCCCAAAATGATACAATTCAAAAAGGGTCCAATTATTCTGCTGTGTAAAATTACAAATATCTTTTTGCAAAAAAGCGCCTTTTAGGGCTGGAAATCCAAGAATTTCTTGGTGTTCAAATGCAGCCTCTGCCAAACCAGACAGCGTACCTCCAGTACCAACAGCCACAGAAATGTGCGTGTATTTAGCGTCCAACTCATGGAGTATTTCTGCACATCCCTTGACCGCTAGTGCGTTGGTACCTCCCTCTGGAATGAGATAAAAATGACCAAAAGTCTCTTGTAGTTTGGCCACAAATTGTGGCCGATGCTTTTCTCTATACACCTCCCTAGACACAAAGTGAAAAGACATTCCATGTAATTTCGCTCTCTCAAGGGTAGGATTCAAGGGTTGTCCTGCCAATTCTTCTCCACGAATTATCCCAATGGTCTTAAAACCATGGATTTTTCCTGCATAGGCTACCGCGGCAATGTGGTTTGAAAAAGCACCACCGAAGGTGAGCAGCGTATGCTGCTTTGCCGCTTTAGCCGCCTGAATATTGTATTTTAACTTTCGGTATTTATTGCCAGAAATACCCGGAAACAACAACTCCTCTCGCTTAAAAGCGAGTTGAATGCCTTTCTCTCTAAGCAAAGGCAGGTCTATTTCGGTGTATGTAGCTATTTCGTTTATCAAAGGACTAATTAGAGAATTGAACGCAAAATTCGTATTTTTAACATTCACAAAATAGCTTTTATACCCTAAATCTCAATTGCCGAACTAATGATGAAAAAATACATTCCTGTAGAAGAAGGTGATTTTTATTACGACCCCAGTGGTTATAGGGTGTTTACTGCCCAATACCACCTAAAAAGAGGGTATTGCTGTGAGAGTGGTTGTAGGCATTGCCCCTATGGTTATGACCCAAAAACAAACAAGCAATAGCACTGCATTCTCAAAGTAGTCCTGTTGCGCTGCGCTAATACCGTTCAATTGTATTTCACCAGAAGAATAATGGAAAAGAATGGCATGCTTTTTGATTTTAGGGTGATATATTAAATTTTTAATCTTTTTAAAACTGGATTTATGATGAGACAAAAACTATTATTCGCATTACCGCTATTCACCTTAATGATGTTTCTCCATAGTTGCTCCAGCATAAAGGTCATTACAGATTACGATCCCAATGTATCATTTGATCGCTACAAGACCTACGCTTTTTACAAAGCGGGAATAGATCAGGTAAAAATTTCTGATTTAGACAAGAGAAGGATTTTAAAATCTTTAGAAAACACCCTCCAAGAGAAAGGCTTTTCTGCCAGTGATATGCCAGACATACTCCTTAACTTTTTTACCAAAGAAGAGGCCCAAGTAGACATTTACAACAATGCCGGATTAGGATGGGGATGGGGCTGGAATCCATGGTTTTGGCCAGGAATGGGCATGCAAAACACCCAAGTGACCACCAGAGCAAAAGGGCGTTTGTTTATAGACGTGATAGATGCTAAAACCAAAAGATTGCTGTGGCAAGGAAGTGGCGTAGGCTTTTTAGAACCTCAGGACGATCCTTTAAAAAAACAGGCCAATATTCAAAAATTTGTCAATGAAATCATGGCCGCTTATCCGCCATCAATTGAAAAAAAATAAGTCATACACCAATATTATTTTCAAAGATTAAGCGCTTTTTAACTTATAAAAATATACTTAAATTATGGAAACATATGGGGGTATTGCCGTTTAATTTTTGCCATACGCCTACCCAATGTTTGCAGGAATTTTTTATGTGCCTCAGCGGTTGGATTAAAGGGTCTGTGGTCCAAACCATTTTGGATTGAAACCACTTCTTTTAAAAGTATTTTGGTGGCTGCTTTAAAAGTACCTGCTACCAAAGATTCCCATATATACGCTATGGCCAATTCATTGGGATGAATTAAATCCATTTTATAAAAACGATAGTCCCGCAGTTCATCCATTACAATTTCATAAGATGGAAAATAAGAGACTGATTTTGAATCCTTGGCTTTTTCCTTTTGCGCATGAATACCTGCCAACAAATGGGCTTTACCGATAGAATTCTCTGTAAAACCATCTTTTAAATGCCGCACAGGAGAAACGGTATACACCACCTTCAGATCGGGATTCAGATACATCATGGCAGCTTGTATTTGTTCCAAGGCATTTTCAATCAAAGAAATTGAAGCCAACTCTTTGTGAAATAACGAGGCGGACTGCTTGTGACAATTAGTGACAATGGTGTTATTCAACCTATAACCCCAGGCAGTTCCCAAAGTAATAAAGACATGGGAAGCTTTATTTAAAAAATTATGGGTGAGATCCAATATTTCATTGGCATTTCTAAGTGCTTCAGAGAGATTTGTTCGGCCCATACTAGAATGAAGTTCATAAGAATGCCATTGCTCTTGATGAAAAAAAAACGCGTCTTCAGTAAAATAATTCTTATTCACTATTCTTTGTATTAGTGAAGCGAGCGGAATAGGATGAAATATAATACCAAAGGGATTGCTTATCGTATTGAATTGGTGCTTTGAAAACAAAGCACCTATATGGTCACTGAAACATGATCCCAGGAGCAATATTTGGGCATTGTAGTCTATTTGAAAATTCAAATGAGATAGTGGCACCTTAGTTTGCAGCTCCATTTAAAGGGGGTCTATGGGGTTATAAAGTCCTTGGCATGTGCAATAGCTTCTGCTATTCCTTCGGGGTTTTTACCTCCTGCTGTAGCAAAGAAGGGCTGCCCTCCACCACCACCTTGGATATACTGACCAAGTGTTTTCACAACTTGCCCTGCATTTAAAGACTTTTCCGTCAAGAGTTCTTTAGAGATATAACAAGCCAACAATGCTTTCCCCTCGTATTGCGCACCTAAAAGCAAAAAAGTATTTGGACTCTGGGCGGCCAATTCAAAACACAAATCTTTCATGGCTGAGGCGTCTAAAGAGACTTCTGCTGCCAAGAAACGCACCCCGTTAATTTCTTCAAAGGATGCCGCTAATGATTTTCCTACATCACCCGCTTTTTCTTTTTGAAGCGCTGTTAGGGTAGTTTTTAACTGTGCAAATTCCTCCTGAAGTTTTGTAATAGCCGTTACTGGGTCAGTATTTATTTGTAATTGATTCAGGACCTGCTGTAAGGTCTGATCTGTTTTTAAATAATAATCTTTAACCGCATCTGAAGTAATGGCTTCGATCCTTCTGATTCCAGAGGCCACAGCAGATTCCCCTGTAATTTTAAACTGCCAAATGTCGCCTGTATTCTTCACATGAGTTCCACCACAGAGTTCAATAGAATGGCCAAAACGGATACTTCTTACCGTATCTCCGTACTTTTCTCCAAATAAGGCCATAGCACCATCTGCTTGAGCCTGAACCAAAGGTCTATTTCTATGCTCCTCTAAAGGGATGTGTCCGTCTATTCTAGCGTTTACATAGTCTTCTATCTCTTTAAGTTGTTCTGAAGTTACTTTTGAAAAGTGAGAGAAATCAAAACGCAGGTACTTGGAGTGAACCGCAGAACCTTTTTGGGCCACATGAGTGCCAAGTATGGCTCTTAAAGCCTGATGCAATAAATGCGTGGCTGTATGGTTTTTTGACGTTCTGTCACGCTGTTTCTTGTCTACAGATGCTTTAAAAGAAACCCTTGGATCTTTGGGGAGTGTGCTAGAAAAATGAATAATTTCATTGTTTTCCTTTTTGGTATCTACAATATAAGTCACATCTCCGTTGGGTGCCTCTAAATAGCCTTTATCTCCAACTTGTCCTCCACCTTCTGGATAAAAAGGAGTTAGATTAAATACCAATTGGTACATTTCTCCTTCTTTTTTTGAAGTAACTTTTCTGTACTTGGCAATTTTAACCTGCGTCTCTAAAAGGTCATAACCAATAAACTCTTGGGTGTCGTCTTCTAGCAAGACTTCCCAATCTTCTTTGGATACTTCAGAAGCCGCCCTTGAGCGCTGTTTTTGTACTTGCATGGATTTTTCGAATCCTGATTGGTCTAGCGCATAACCTCTTTCTGAGAGTATTAGAGCGGTTAAATCAATGGGGAAACCATAAGTGTCATATAATTCAAAGGCTTTCTCTCCAGCTAGAACCTTATCTTTTGCGGTAAGAATGAGCGTGTCTAATAACTGCAAACCTTGCTCTAAAGTTCTTAAAAAAGATTGTTCTTCTTCCTTAATTACATTTTGAATTAATTGCTTTTGGGAATTTAATTCAGGGAATGCATCTCCCATGGTTTTAGAAAGCACCTGAACCAGTTTAAACATAAAAGGCTCTTTGGTGTTTAAAAAAGTAAACCCATAACGAATGGCCCTTCTAAGTATTCTTCTAATAACATAGCCTGCGCCTGTATTACTTGGCAATTGACCATCTGCAATAGAAAAAGCTACGGCCCTTATATGATCTGCAATAACCCTAATGGCAATATCTGTTGGGGTATCTTTTCCGTAAGAATGGCCGCTAATCACCTCTATTTCTTTGATAATAGGCGTAAATACATCTGTGTCATAATTGGACTGAACCCCTTGTAAAACCATACAAAGCCTTTCAAATCCCATACCGGTGTCTACGTGCTTTGCAGGCAGTGGCTCCAAAATACCATTGGCTTTTCTATTGAACTGCATAAAAACCAAATTCCAAATCTCTACAACCTGTGGGTGGTCCATATTGACCAAACTAGCTCCTGAAACGGAGGCTTTCTCCTCTGGCGTACGAATATCTACATGGATTTCAGAACAAGGACCACAGGGACCTTGGTCGCCCATTTCCCAAAAATTATCTTTCTTATTCCCAAATAAAATTTGTGATTCGGGTACAATCGCTTTCCATAAAGACAATGCCTCTGCATCCATCTCTAATTGATCTGCGTCTTTACAGCCCTCAAAAACTGTCACATACAAACTATTGGGATCTATTTTAAAAACGTCTACCAATAAAGACCAGGCCCATTGAATGGCTTCTTGTTTAAAATAACCATCTACATTATTCTTTGCCACACCAAAACTCCAATTACCAAGCATCTCAAACATGGTATGGTGGTAAGTATCCTTACCTACTTCTTCCAAGTCATTGTGTTTTCCGCTCACCCGCAAACATTTTTGAGTATCTGCTACGCGCTGGTTTTTAGGAAGGGTATTGCCCAAAAAATACGGTTTAAAAGGGTTCATCCCTGCATTGGTAAACATGAGGGTTGGGTCATCTTTAATAACCATTGGAGAAGAAGGAACTATTTGATGGTTTTTATCTTTAAAGAAAGCTAAAAACTGGGCTCTAATATCTTGAGATTTCATGGGCACTTAATGATTTAATTGGTGTCAAAAACACTTGAGAACAAAATGTTAAAAATGCAAAGATTTCTTAAGCTTTACGCAAAACTATGAGCGAAAGAAAAACAATGTTTATATTTGTTTTAATGCTGTTAACAACGGCACAAAAATAGCATAAATTCCAGAGATGTCTAAAGTAAAATACTATTACGACGCAGATACACTTTCTTACCGTGAAATAACGGACAAGAAAACCACTCGTTTTAAAAAGGCGGTATTGTTCCTTTTGGCCTCTTTTTTATTTGGAATGATTGGTTTGCTGTTTCTCCTCAATACATCAATAGTAAATACTCCCAAAGAATTGAGTCTGTCTAGAGAGCTTAAAAATTTGAACTTTCAATTTGAGCAACTCAATAAAAAAATGGATGAAGCCACAGCTGTTTTGGCAGATGTTGAAAACAGAGACAATACAATTTATAGGGTGTACTTTGAAGCAAATCCAATTCCTGAATCTCAAAGAAAAGCAGGATTCGGAGGACTAAACAGGTATGCCACTCTGGAGGGATATGCACATTCAAATCTTATCGTAAATACCGCGAAAAAACTAGATATACTTCAAAAACAATTGGTGGTTCAGTCTAAATCTCTGGATGAAATAAGTACACTTGCTTCTAAAAAAGAAGCGCTACTTGCTGCTATTCCCTCCATACAACCAATCTCAAACCAAGACCTTACCAGAATGGCTTCTGGCTTTGGATGGCGCTCTGACCCTTTCAATAAAGTGAGAAAAAAACACTGGGGAATGGACTTTACAGCCCCAAGAGGCACCCCAATTTACGCTACTGGAAATGGACGAATCCTCAGAGCAGATCAAAGAGCTACTGGGTTTGGGAAACACATTCGCATAGACCATGGCTTTGGTTATGTGACCATCTATGCGCATTTAAGTCAGTACAATGTGAGAAGGGGAGAAAAGGTTAAAAGAGGAGACATTATTGGCTATGTGGGGAGTACTGGACGTTCGCAGGCCCCTCACCTTCATTACGAAGTGTGGAAAGACAAGAAAAAAATAAACCCGATTAACTTCTATACCGGCACTTTAAGCCCTGCAGAATTCGAGAACTTACTGCGTTTTGCCAACCAAGAAAACCAATCTTTAGACTAATGCACAACCTGCCCGATAAAAGATATTACAGCATAGGTGAAGTGGCCAAAGCGTTTGAGGTGAACACCTCTTTAATTCGCTTTTGGGAAACTACTTTTGACATTCTCAAGCCTAAGAAAAACGCCAAGGGTAACAGAAAATTTACCCCTGAAGACATTAAAAACCTACAGCTTATTTATCATTTGGTCAAAGAAAAAGGCTACACCCTGGTAGGTGCTAAGGCCCATTTGAAAGTCTCTAAAAATAAAACGCTAGATAATTTAGACCTCGTGAAGCGATTGTCTTTAGTGAAAGAAGAACTTCTGAAAATAAAGTCACAACTGTAATATTCTAACCACCGTAGCGCATACTTCTGCCCCCTGGTTTCTGGCCGCCAAATTTGTCTAATTTATAACTAAAGCTCAGCATAAAATACTGCTGCAATACCGTGCCTTGAAAATCTTCAATAAAATCTTCTGCAGTAGTCCTTCGCGTATTGATGTTTTGGTTTAAAATATCATAAGCCAATACTTTCAAAGTAGCCTTGTCTTCGAGTAGCTGAACCCCAATACTCATGTTCCAAAAATAGGCGTTCTTATCAAACCCTGGACCTACATTTGGATTGTAACTATAGGTAATGTCATTGCCCCAAATAATATTTTCTGGCCAAAAAGTGGTTGTTTTTAAAGTTGCATTGTGGTTCAACACAGATACCTCTGGAAGGTTCTCCAAATTATAAGTACTCCTAGAATACCCTAAAGAATATCCCGGCTCAATTTGAAACTTTTCATTGAAATTAATTGAAGTAGACACGGAAGGATTCAGACTATAAGAGGTCGTTTTAAGTAATTGCCCATTTGAGAAGCCTACATTCTTAGAGAAATTCGCGTTGGGCCTAATATTCAAATTCATGGAATAAACACTGTCTTTTTTAATCTGCTTGGAATAACCTACCCCAAAATAACCATTGTAATTACCGTTGACGTTCGTAAAAGTAGTATTCCTTAAAAAGTTTTCATCTGTTGTGGTTACCGCACTCACCCTATTGTCTGTAAAAGTAGCACCTGCATATACAAAAACGCCAGAACGTTCCCGCCAATTGTAGTTATTGTAATTAAATCCTATCCTGTGGTTTAGGGCTGGATCCAGATCTGGATTACCCACCACAATATTCAGTGGATTGTTCAAATTAGGTACTGGCTGTAATTGATTTAGATTAGGTAGGTCTAAGTTGTTGGAATACCTTAAACTAAGGCTCTTGTTTTTTCCCAAACTATAACGGCTATAAAGGTTAAACAGCAGCTTCTTGTAATTTTTTGAAAAATCTGAATTTTGCAAAAAATCTTCATTACTTAGTGTAGCGTCTGTATAACTAGCGTTCAGCCTTAAACGCCATTTATCGCTATTGTTCCTAAGACCAATAGAAGGTGTTTTTTGCACTGTTTTAAACCTAAAATCTGAGCTCTGTACTGTGTTAAAGCCGTCGTACAAACCAGTTTCTAAGTCCAAATCAAAGATAGATAGCTTGTTCTCTCTTGTGCTTACATCGTAAGTCATTCCGGCTTGCACAAACAAATCTTTTGTGAGTGCTTTTCTGTATTCTAGTTCTAAATTATATGCATTGGTTATATTCTCTGAACTGTTCTCTTGGTCCAAAAGTGTTTGAGTCACCTGGTCTTCATTATAGATCTCTCTGAGGGAATTTAAATTGGTGCGGCTTTCATTTTTATTTTGAGAAATATCAAAATCCAATGAAATATACCCACCAATAGTATCTAGTTTTTGGAAAAGACTGAACTGATTAGAAAAACTTCTCAAATCACTTCTGTTGGCGGTTTTTACCCTGTTCGAGTTAATTAAAAGCCCTTCACTATTTTTAGAAAGCGTATTCTGATCGTTAGAGGCTGTGGTGAAACCCACATTCACATTGGGTTCAAAACTGATCACCAAATCCTTGGTTAAATTAAACTCCAAATCTGCAGAACCCCTATTGTTTTGGTTGGTCCCTTTAAAGCTAGACGTTCGCTCTGTAAAAAACCTGCTGTCTGGAAGGATGTTTTCTCTAAAGGAAGCTTCATCATTATAGGAATCTGAATAAGAAAAGAAATGATTCCCCTCTACTTCGTATTTTCCTTTTTTTGCATCGGCGTAGCTGGCCCCTAAGGTAGAGGAAGTAGCAATCCCTTGACCAAAGCCAAAATTAATTCCCCCTACATTAAAACCGCCACCAAAATTTCTTCTGCTCGAGCCTCCGCCTCCGAGCATATCAAATACCTCATCATAGGAAAAACCTGCATTATTAATGTTGTTGCTGCTCGCTAAAACACTCACGCGCTGTTTGTTTTTAAAATAATTGAGTAAACCGTTTAATTGGTAGCGCTCATCTGTTCCATACCCTCCAGCCATTCTGGTCAGATAGCCCTTGTTTTTGTCTTCTTTAATGGTGAGGTTTATGGTTTTATTCTCGCTTTGGGCGTCGTCTCCAGTGCGTTCTTCTGTTTTTGTTTTGGTATTGGTAATCTGAATTTTACTGATAATATCTTTGGGCAGGCTCTTGGTGGCTACTTTGGGATCTTTACTAAAAAATACCTGACCGTTAACCAGCACCTGATCTACCTCTTGGCCGTTTACCGTAATGGTGCCATTGGCATCTATAGCTACCCCTGGTAGTTTTCTTAGCACATCTTCTACATTGGCGTCTGGTCTAGTTTTAAAAGAACTGGCATTGAACTCTAGGGTGTCTTTCTTTACTGCAATTGGAGCGCGTTCTGCTGACACCAACACTTCCCCTAATTGTTCTACTTGTTCTTCTAAATACAAGGTACCCATCTGAAGCTGAGGGACAATGCTAATTTCTTTCTTAAGACTTTTATATCCATTGAAAGTAGCGTAAAAAATAAGTTTGGTTTGGTTGGTTTTGCCCTCTATTATAAAACTTCCGTCTGTATCCGTAATACTATATGCCACTAGGGTAGAGTCTGCTATAGTCTCCACGTAAACTGTGGCAGCATCTAGAGGACTTTTAATTTGAGCGTCTAATAACTTTCCTTTAAGGACAAATTCTTGGGCTTTAACGGAAAAAAAACTACAAAAAAACACTAGTAGTGCAAAAAATCTTAAACGCATAGTAATGGTATTGTGAAAACCTTAAGAGGATTGCAAAAATAGCTCCAATTGTAATGAAGGAACTTACATTAACATAAATTTAAGAGTACAGCGTCTGCAGCAAGTAAAAGTATTTGAGGCTATCTCACTGAAGTGATGGTCAAAGAAGTGATCAAAAACCTTCCTTATTTTTTTCTCATAAAAATAGAGATAGGTACCCCTGAAAAAGAGTAATGCTCTCTAATTTTATTTTCTAAATAACGCTTGTAAGGTTCTCTAACGTATTGAGGTAAATTACAGAAAAAAGCAAATTGAGGGTAAGGAGTGGGTAATTGTGTACAGAATTTAATCTTCACATACTTCCCTTTATAAGCTGGTGGGGGGTAGTGCTCAATGAGGGGCAACATAAACTCATTGAATTTTCTCGTTGGGATTTTTCGAGACCTATTTTCATAAACCTCCACGGCTGTTTCAATGGCTTTAAAAATACGTTGCTTGGTGACTACAGACATGAAAATAATAGGCACGTCTACAAAAGGAGATATGGCTTCCTGTATTCTTTGGGTGTAAGCCTTAACGGTGTTGGTTTCCTTGTCTTCTACCAAGTCCCATTTATTCACTAAAATGACAATCCCTTTATTGTTCCTTTGCGCCAACCAGAAAATATTTTCTACCTGTCCGTCAAATCCACGGGTTGCATCTAAAATTAAAATACAAACATCTGAATGCTCTATAGCACGAACGGAGCGCATGACTGAATAAAATTCAAGGTCTTCACGTACTTTGGCTTTCCTTCTAATACCTGCGGTGTCTACTAGGTTAAATTCAAAACCAAAGCGATTGTAACGGGTATCTATACTATCCCTTGTGGTTCCAGCTATATCTGTAACAATATAACGGTCTTCTCCAATTAGGGCATTAATAAAAGAAGATTTACCTGCATTTGGACGTCCTACAACGGCAAATCTTGGAAGGACCTCTTCCTCTTTTTGCTCCACTTCTTCAGGTAAAGCCAATACAAGCGCGTCTAGCAACTCTCCTGTTCCGCTTCCGCTAATACTAGCGATGGTGAAAAAATCTCCCAAACCTAGGTTGTAAAACTCTACAGATTCTTCTACTCTTCTGGCATTGTCTACTTTGTTAACAGCCAATAAAACAGGTTTTTTTACACGCCTTAATAATTTAGCCACGTCTTCATCCATCCCTGTAATGCCTGTCTCTACGTCTACCATGAAAATTATGGCGTCTGCTTCGTCTATGGCCAATTCAACCTGCTTGTCAATTTCTTTTTCAAAAACGTCGTCGCTTCCAAGCACGTAACCACCAGTGTCTATAACAGAAAACTCCCTTCCATTCCAATCACTTTTACCGTAGTGACGGTCTCTAGTCACCCCACTCACCGCGTCTACAATGGCTTCACGCCTTTGAATTAAACGGTTAAAAAAGGTAGACTTTCCTACATTTGGTCTTCCAACAATGGCTACAATAGCACTCATATTCTTAAATTTGTTGCAAAAGTACTACTTAATTTTTAAGGAATACCCATTGCGATTAGGCAAGTGTGAGATAATTATTTCTTGTAGAGGGGTTTAGGGCCTATTTTTGGTGGTAACCAAAACGACGCAATTGATGGGAATTACTCCGCCAATTCTTGTTTACCTTAACGTATAGTTCAATGTGCACCTGCTTGTCAAAAAACTTCTCCAAGTCTTTTCTAGCTTCCATTCCCACCCGTTTTAACGCTGCGCCTTTGTGTCCAATAATAATACCTTTTTGAGAATCGCGTTCCACCATAATCACGGCACGCATTCTAATAATGTCGTCGTCTTCTAAAAACTCTTCTGTTTCTATCTCTACGGCATAAGGAATTTCTTTCTTGTAGTGTTGTAATATTTTCTCCCTGATGGTCTCATTGACAAAGAAACGTTCGGGCTTATCAGTCAATTGGTCTTTGGGATAATAAGGGGGTGCTGCAGGCATTAGCTCTACCAATCTCAAAAACACTTCTTTCACATTAAAGTTGTGAAGTGCAGAGATAGGATGAATTTCTGCATTGGGCAATTGTTCTTGCCAGTAGGCAATTTGCTCCTCTAAAATAGATTGTTCAGAAATATCCATCTTGTTGAGCAACAATAAAACGGGGATTTTTGATCCTTGGAGCTTCTTAAAGAACAGCTCATCTTTTAGGGTCTTCTCTCCCAGTTCAACCATATACACCAGAATGTCTGCGTCTTCAAAGGCAGATTTTACAAAGTCCATCATAGAGGCTTGTAACTCATAGGCTGGCTTTATAATTCCAGGGGTGTCTGAAAGGATCATTTGAAAATCTTCTCCATTGACAATCCCCAAGATCCTGTGTCTTGTAGTTTGGGCTTTAGAAGTAATAATAGACAACTTCTCCCCTACAAAGGCATTCATGAGGGTAGACTTACCTACGTTAGGATTCCCTATAATGTTTACAAAACCTGCTTTATGTTCACTCATTGTTGTGCTTGGCTAAATATTTTTTTGTGGCAGCATTTACCTTAGGGGCCAGATAAAGGACCGCAATCATGTTTGGAATACACATGAGTGCAAAGGAGAGGTCTATTAAATTAATCACAAGATCTAAAGACGCTACCGCTGCAAAGGTAATACTAAGCACGTAAATGTAGTTATAGTATGGCCCTATTTTAGCGTTGGTCAAAAAAGAAAGGCACTTTGTTCCGTAATAAGAGTAGGTAAATAAGGTAGAAAGGGCAAAAGCACTGACCACCAACATGAGCAATACATCTCCGTAACCATACAAAGAGGTCTTAAAAGCCAAAAGGGTCATTAAAATTCCATTGGTCTCCTCTGACAAGTATGCGCCACTAACAATAATGACAAGGGCGGTAAGGGTGCATACAATAATGGTATCTATAAAAGGACCTAACATGGCCACCAAGCCCTCCTGAATGGGTTCATTGGTTTTAGACTGTCCATGAAACATAGGCGCTGTTCCTACTCCAGCCTCATTAGAAAAAACAGCCCTTCGAATACCAATTATAACGAGGCCCCAAAAACCACCTTTTACGGCTGTTTCCATATTAAAAGCCTCTGAAAAAATGAGTTTAAAGGCAGGGAAGATTTCTCCCGCATTCTGAAACATAATAAAAACCACCGCTAATAAATAAACCACCACCATAAACGGCACAATGGCTGTAGCTACTTTAGCAATTTTTTTAAGCCCTCCAAATACCACAAAAGAAGTGGCAATAGTAAGTATTATACCTATAAGCACCTTCCAATGAAAAACAGACATCTCATAAATATTGACCTGTGGCCTAACAACGTCAATCAAGGTTTGGGTAAATTGGTTGGCGGTAAAAGCAGGAAGGACGCCAAAAAGCCCCGCAATAGAAAAGAAAATAGCCATAGGTTTGGCCTTTTTTCCCATGCCTTGGATCATATAATACATGGGGCCACCTTGTAAAGCGCCTAAAGAATCTGTTCCCCTAAACATGACCGCAAGGCTACAAGAGTAAAACTTAATCCCCATACCAATCAATGCTGTAATCCAAATCCAGAATACCACACCAGGACCGCCCAAGTAAATGGCAATAGCCACACCCGCTATATTTCCCATACCTACTGTGGCCGCCACGGCCGACGACAATGCCTGCAAATGAGACACCTCTCCCGGATCATCCTTATGGTCGTACTTCCCTCGGGTAATATCTAGCGCATGCTTAAAATACCTAAATGGCAGCAACTTGGAGTAAACCGCTAAAAACAGTCCACCACCCACAACTAAAAAAAGCATGACCCATTCCGTATAAGGCAATACACTGCTTAAAAAATCATTCACCAATTCCATCTAAAAGTTTTAGTTAAGGGCAAGATAGGAAAAGTGGGTAGAACTCCCATAAGAATCCTATATTTGAAATGATCAAAAGCCTCCATGATGAAAAAATTAATTCCTTTAGCACTCTTTGCTTTCGTGTTATTAAACGCCTGTAAAGAAACTCCAACCAATCCAAAAACAAGCACTAGCATAGCAGCCGTTGGTACTGATATGGCAGAAAATGCCGTAATTTATGAGGCCAATATTAGGCAGTATTCTCCACAGGGCACTTTCAATGCATTCACAAAAGACATTCCCCTTTTAAAAGAATTAGGAGTCAAAATTATTTGGGTCATGCCTATCAATCCCATTTCCAAAGTCAAAAGAAAGGCCAAAGGAGATCTATTCACTTCTGACATTGAAGATCCCGCTGAGAGAGAAAAATATTTAGGAAGTTACTATGCTGTGTCCGACTACAAAGCCATTAATCCAGAATTTGGAAGCTTAGAGGACTTTAAAAACCTGGTAGCTACAGCCCATAAAAACGACATTTATGTAATCGTAGATTGGGTGCCCAATCATACAGGCTGGGACCACCCATGGATTTTCGAGCACCCAGATTACTACACCCAAAATGAAGCGGGAGAGATTATAGACCCTTCCAACCCAGAAACGGGAGCATCTTGGGGTTGGACGGACACGGCAGACCTGAACTACAGCAATTCAGCAATGAGAACGGCCATGATAGACGCCCTTAAGTATTGGGTGGAAGTGGCAGATATTGATGGCTATAGAATGGATGTGGCCCACCAAGTACCCGTAGACTTTTTTGAAAAAGCCACCGCAAGTCTCCAAGAGATAAAACCAGTATTTATGTTGGCAGAGGCAGAACAGCCCAATCTCATGGAAAAAGCTTTTGATATGCATTACGCCTGGGAATTTCACCATTTGTTGAACGACCTTTCTAAGGGCCACAAAAACCTGACAGAATTAGACGCATATTTAAGTAAAATGGACACCGTCTTGGCGGCAGACGACATTAACATGAACTTTATTACCAACCATGATGAAAATTCTTGGGCGGGCACTTTAGCAGAGCGTATGCCAGCGCGAAAAGAAATATTTACCGCCCTGATATATACCCTACCAGGTATGCCGCTAATTTACAGTGGCCAAGAATACGACTTGGACCACCGTTTAAAATTCTTTGAAAAAGATTCCTTTCCCAAAACCAAGGGCGCCTATTTTGAGCTTCTTAAGAAGCTCGGTGCGCTTAAAAAAACGCACCCCGCCTTACACAACGGAAAATCTGCTGCTGCCTACAAGAGATTGAAGACGGAAAATTCGAATATTTTTGCTTTTAAACGCGGAAAAGCAGGAAGGGAAATGTGTTTTATAGGCAATTTCTCCAACGAGACGCAACAAGTACAAGTGGGCTATGGAAAACTGTATACAGATTACCTACAAGGGGAAACCTTATACCTTGAAAATGCCCCAATTGAATTAGCACCTTGGGCCTTTAAAATCATTATAGAATAAGGGTTTTTATTTAAGACTAATAGGTTCTTTTAGATAAAGGAGGTATTATTTTATACCTTTGCACTTTACTCATCAAAACATTTCGCGCTTGAATTCTAAAAAATACTCCGAGATCATGTCTAGTGTACGCAAAATTGTACGCGCCGTAAACTTAGAATCTAAGCGTATAGAAAAGAATTTTGGCATTAGTATTCCCCAACTGCTGACCCTAAAATACTTAAACGAATCTCCTGAATACAGAAGTACCATGAGAAACCTGAGGGAGGTGCTTTCTTTAAACGCGCCTGTAGGACAACGAATTCTATGGGCCTTTATGGAAGGTGCCGTAGCCATTGCACTTCTTGTAGGAGGTGGTTTAAAAACCATGCAAGCCGCTTCTATCTCCACAGGAATCTTATTCTTGATAGTGCTATTTATTATGTGCTGGTCTTTAGTTAAATCTCTAGGACGTGGGCACAAAAAAAGATTGAAGAAATTTAAGCAAAAGCACCCCAATGCTTGGGTAGAGTCTGACGCTTAATAGGTTACCCATAGGGGTATTTAAAAATATAGATGCGCAAAAATATCTACTTTTTCTCTTGGAAAAGAAACAAAAAGAGTTGTATCTTTGCCATCCACATCGCGGGATAGAGCAGTAGGTAGCTCGTCGGGCTCATAACCCGAAGGTCACAGGTTCGAGTCCTGTTCCCGCTACAA
>ENA-UPXF01000141-UPXF01000141.1-marine-metagenome-genome-assembly--contig:-NODE-141-length-38176-cov-14.944650_pt1 | contig 38176 bp, 30 predicted proteins | sample MGYA00238177_ERZ767431 | MGnify/ENA primary metagenome ERZ767431 (study PRJEB28953, sample SAMN06266262) | marine metagenome | isolation source: Columbia River Estuary | place: USA:Columbia River... | reverse complement strand
CGTAGGGTATCATCTCAGCCGAATCCGGCACCCCTGTGTGGGATTAAAGGTAGGGATAATTCCTTTCGAATTCGGCCGTTACTTCACCGAATGGCCCAGAGCCATGGCAATAGCTTGCTGCGCTTTTTCGAGGCGAACCCCCTCACTTCCGGACACGTCCACAAAGGGCCGTCCCAAAGTTTCCAAGCGCTTTCGGAACCATGTATACAGCCGATCTCGGTCGTATGGATTTTCGCGCAGGGGGTCCGGTTGCCAAGGAATTTCAGCACCACAGAGCAGATATAGATGGGCTAAGGGCTGGTCGGCTGCGTCTTGAAGTTTTTGAGGCGCGGGACCAAATTTTTCCTCCATCCACAGGAGGAGGGTCTGCTCATCGGTGTCGTGAATAACGACCTCAGCAGGGCTCTTTTTTTGGCTTTTTTCTCCGAATGAATGCCGCGGCAATAGGGTATCTTTTTGTGCCTGCTGTTGCAAATCTAGAATGGCTAAAAGGTCGTCCGCGGTGGCAGCACGCTGAATAGACTCCATGTAATGACGCGCCATTTCTTCCACCATGGGGTAGCCCAAGGTTTTTTGAAGTCCGTCGGCCAAGGTGCTTTTTCCGCAGGACTCCGGCCCCGTGACCACGACGTGGAGGGGTTGGGGAACCTGAATGGCCGTCACCAAACAGTCGCTGTGATTTTCAGAAACTTCTACCGCTTTCGCTCGCAATATGAAATGGGCATCGGATCGCTCACCATTGCCGGGAACAGAGATGGAAAAAGTGCCATTCTCATCGGGCCATTGAGTGAATCGAATTTCCTCCGCAAAGGCCAATCCTTTCACTTGGGCAGCTTTGTACACCGCTTCTTTTGCTCCCCATGCCACCCGAAGGAGCCATTCCCTTTCTGGGTGTCCGTCGAGGAACGATAGTTCCTCGGAATGAAGAAATTTTCGGGCAATGCGTTCCAACTGAGGCCGAGGCCCCTCGATGTCAACTCCCACCGCCAAGTACGGGTGATGAACGGCCACAGCATGCGCCCCTCCATGGCTGAAACTAACATAGCCACTTGGCAGCGTAGGTGCGCCTTCCGGGTAGGTTAATTGTGCCAGGCTTTCGGGCTGGATGGCCTCCAAGGCCGAACGTGCCGCTAGAAACTGCTGCCTCCGAACCTCGGAGGTGAGTTCTGCCCATCTGGACTGATCGCTGGGTGAGAGGGCAGGAATAGCTTGCTTTGAAGATATCCGAATACGGCTCGTTTTTACCGTGAAATATCCAAGATGAACGGGTTCAACCTGAACCTTCATTGTACCTTTGCCGTTTGAATCCATAAACAACGCGAAATTCAAGGAAATTATGGCATCCACCAACTATATACCCTACAAAGTCAAAGACATGTCCTTGGCCGATTGGGGCCGCAAAGAGATTACACTAGCTGAAGCAGAGATGCCCGGACTCATGGCCCTTCGTGAGGAATATGGCGCAAATAAGCCTCTCGCTGGTGCACGCATCGCAGGGTGCTTGCACATGACCATCCAAACGGCAGTTCTGATTGAGACGCTCGTTGAACTTGGTGCGGATGTTACATGGTCTTCTTGTAATATTTTCTCGACCCAAGATCACGCCGCCGCCGCCATTGCTGCAGCAGGCATTCCTGTGTATGCATGGAAAGGGATGAATGAAGAAGAATTTGATTGGTGTATCGAGCAGACTTTGTTCTTCGGTGAAAGCAAACAGCCCCTGAACATGATATTGGACGATGGAGGTGATTTGACCAATATGGTTTTGGACCGCTACCCTGAATTGGCTCCCGGTATCGGCGGTTTATCCGAAGAAACGACTACGGGCGTACACCGCTTGTACGAGCGCATGATCAAAGGCACCTTGCCCATGCCCGCTATCAATGTGAACGATAGTGTGACCAAGAGCAAGTTTGACAATAAATACGGTTGCCGTGAGTCGGCTGTTGACGCCATCCGTCGCGCCACCGACCTCATGATCGCAGGTAAAGTAGTTGTATGCGCGGGCTACGGCGACGTAGGCAAGGGTACAGCTGCATCCTTTAAGGCAGCCGGTGCACGTGTCATCGTCACGGAAATCGATCCAATCTGCGCCCTGCAAGCGGTGATGGATGGATTTGAAGTTCGCCGCATGGGTGACGTCGTGGGCATGGCCAACATTGTCATCACCTCAACGGGGAACAAAAACATCATCGTGGATCGTCACTTCAAGAGCATGCGCGACAAAGCCATTGTGTGTAACATTGGCCACTTCGATAATGAAATTGATATGGCTTGGTTAAATAAGAATTACGGCCATACGAAGTCCACCATCAAACCGCAAGTTGATTTGTACAACATCGACGGGAATGACATTGTCATCTTGGCGGAAGGTCGCTTAGTGAACCTAGGATGTGCCACAGGTCACCCCAGCTTTGTTATGTCGAATAGCTTTACCAACCAAGTCTTGGCTCAAATCGAGTTGTACACGAATCCGGGTAAATATCCTAACGAAGTATTCACTTTGCCTAAGCACCTGGATGAGAAAGTGGCCTTCTTGCATTTGGCCGCGGTCGGCGCAGAATTGGATACCCTTTCGAAAGATCAAGCGGATTACATCGGTGTAACCGTTGAGGGCCCCTTCAAACCTGAAACGTACCGTTATTAGGAACTAAACGTTCTTAAATAAAAAGGGCGCCCAATGGGCGCCCTTTTTGGTTAAAGTAGAAAATGGGCCTAGAGGCCGAAGGCATTTTGGATGGCCGTTACGGAGTCCAACTTTTCCCAAGTGAAGAGATTGACTTTCATCGTTTTCACTTCAATCCCGGCGCTGCCTGGGCGTTTGAAGACCTTTTCTACGGTTTCAGGGTTTCGCCCCATGTGGCCATAAGCCGCTGTTTCAGCATATATGGGTTGCCGAAGGCCAAATTTGGTTTCAATCCCATAGGGGCGCAAGTCGAACAAAGACTTGACAGTTTGAGCAATGGCGCCATCGGTCAACTTCTTTCCATCAGCTCCTTTTACTTTGGCTGTGTTGTATGTGTTGATATAGAAGCCAACGGGTTCGGCCACGCCGATGGCATAGGCCAATTGGACCAAAACTTGCTTGGCAACACCCGCTGCGACCAGATTTTTGGCCACATAACGTGCCGCATATGCGGCGGAACGATCCACTTTGGAGGGGTCTTTTCCAGAGAAAGCTCCTCCGCCGTGAGCTCCTTTACCCCCGTAGGTATCGACGATGATTTTACGTCCGGTCAAACCAGTATCGCCATGCGGGCCTCCAATAACAAATTTACCCGTGGGGTTGATCAAATAACGAACGTCAGCATTGAACAGGCGCTGAATGCGTCTTGGCAACTGTTTCTTAATGCGAGGGATAAGGTAGCGTTGAATATCCGCCGCAATTTTTTCTTGCATCGACTTCTCGTCCGCGAAGTCATCATGCTGGGTAGAAATTACGACCGTGTCGATGGCTTCAGGCACATCGCGGTCACTGTATCGAATGGTTACTTGACTTTTTGAGTCAGGGCGTAAGTACTTCATGAATTTGCCCTCTTTACGGATAGCGGCTAGCTCGCGCAATAACAAGTGACTTAGTTCAAGCGCTAAGGGCATGTAGTTGTCGGTCTCATTCGTGGCATAGCCAAACATGATGCCTTGATCTCCCGCTCCTTGCTCTTCTTTGGAAGCGCGATCTACCCCTTGGTTGATGTCAGGCGACTGCTCATGAATGGCACTCAACACCCCACAGGAATTTGCTTCAAACATGTACTCCGATTTGGTATACCCAATCTTACGGATCACATCGCGTGCGATTTCTTGCGCATCAATGTATGTTTTGGACTTTACTTCGCCAGCGAGTACCACTTGCCCGGTGGTCACTAAGGTTTCACAGGCTACTTTGGACTCGGGGTCAAAAGCAATAAAATGGTCTACCAGTGCGTCTGAAATTTGGTCAGCGACTTTATCAGGATGTCCTTCGGAAACGGACTCGGAGGTAAATAAATAGCTCATAGCATCATGTTTTTGAGGCGGACTAGGATCAAAAATGCCAAGAGGAGACTCCGTCTTTAGCATTTTTTACCGTGGTTGCAATCGGACAAATCCTTCCACGCAGGGCAAATGTACTAAACGAGGTCCAACGCTTGACGGAGGTCTTGGATTAAATCTTCGGGGTCTTCAATGCCAACGCTTAGACGAATCATCGCGTCAGTGAGGCGCAATGATTCCTTTTCATCATCGGGCATGTCTGCATGGGTCATGTGGTACGGGTGCTGTGCCAGGCTTTCATTACTCCCTAAACTCACAGCGAGTTTAATCAGGAGAACATTATTCAGCACTGTAAACGCAGAAGATTCTCCTCCCTGAACATCAAAAGAAATCATAGCGCCATGCGACGCACTTTGCTTCTGATGAATAGCCATTTGATCTGATCCTTGACTCGGCCATCCAGGAAAATAAACTCGGGTCACCTTCGGATGTGATTCCAAAAATCGCACCACATGCAAGGCATTTTCAGATTGCCGTGTCATGCGAATTTTTAAGGTTTCTAAACTGCGAGTCAACAGCCAACAAGTGTTGGGCGAAGCCATGTTTCCCAAAAATGTTCGAAGGGTTTTAATCGCTTGAATGGACTCAGCCGTTCCTGTTACAGCCCCTGCAATGAGGTCCGAGTGTCCCGATAGAAACTTTGTGGCGGAGTAACACGACATATCCGCCCCCCACTCCATTGGCTTCTGCCAAATCGGACCTAAGTAGGTGTTATCCACAGCCATGCGAACTTCTGTTTTATGGGCTTCCATCAGGGCCTTTTTGAGCTGACCGAGGGCCTCCAAATCGATTACGTCATTGGTGGGATTGGCAGGAGTTTCTGCATAAATCAGTTTGATTTCTTCGCCTCGCCCAGGCTGGCAAAGTTCCTCTTTCAGTGATTTTAGGTCTGTCTCCGCCGTAAAATGCTCCACATGGACCCCAATGGAAGGAAGGTAATGATGGACAAAATGATGCGTCCCACCATACACGGGGTTAGAAATGAGTAGTCTGTCACCGGGTTTTAAAAATGTTAAGAACACGGTAGAAATCGCCGACATTCCACTCTCGAATACGGCTGCTCCATCGGCCTCCTCCCATAGAGCTAATCGCTCTTCAAGGATTTGGAGATTGGGATTATTCAGTCTGCTGTAGATGAGTCCGGGCTGCTCGCCATGGAGTGCCTCTGTTTTTCCGTAGGCGAGTGCAAAAAAGCGCTTCCCCGCTTCAGCATTAGGAAAAACAAAAGTACTCGTCTGGTAAATAGGACATTTAACGGCATTTTCGCTCCATTCTGGCACATATCCATGTGTCATCATGAGCGATTCAGGCTGCATCTTTTTCACAATTCTAAGGGATTCGAGGGTTGTTGGGGGAAAGCTACATTGAAAAAATTCAATTAGAACATCAAAAGCCATATAAAATCATCTCTAACTCCTACTTTTGCCATGCTTATCCAGAAAGACCGAGGGAAGGGCCCTACGACGTCTTGGCAACCCGTGAGCCGGGTGCTAACTCCCGCTGATGCTTCCAAACAGCACAGATAGATGAGCACATGGCCTCTAGGCCTCGTGTCCTTCTGAATAAGCCTAACGACAGAAACAGGACATGCATCCCATCCACGCCGCCGCTGCCGAACGCATCCTCATCCTTGATGGGGCCATGGGTTCATTGATTCAGAACTACCGCCTGGACGAATCCGGCTACCGCGGGGCGCGGTTCGCCTCATGGGGGCAGCCTGTAAAGGGCAACAATGATTTGCTCAACCTCACTCGGCCCGACATCATTGAGGACATACACCGCCAATACCTCGAAGCAGGGGCCGATCTCATTGAAACCAACACCTTCAATGCTCAGGTCATTTCTATGGCGGACTACGGCATGGAGTCTCTCGTGCGCGAAATCAATGTTGAAGGGGCACGCTTAGCCAAGCGGGCCGCCGAAGCGCTGAGCACCCCCGAAAAGCCGCGCTTCGTGGCGGGGGCGATTGGGCCAACCAACCGCACCTTGTCCTTGAGCCCCGATGTCAATCGTCCAGCGTACCGAAACATCACCTTTGACGAGTTGGCCAGCGCCTACCAGGAACAGGCGGAAGCCCTGATGGAAGGCGGAGTGGATGCCTTATTGATAGAAACCGTCTTTGACACCCTCAACGCCAAAGCCGCGCTCTATGCGGTCCAAGAGGCTTTTTTGCAGCAGGGCCGCGAACTGCCTATCATGGTTAGCGGCACCATTACGGACGCCAGTGGCCGCACCCTCAGTGGCCAGACCACTGAGGCCTTTTTGATTTCACTGAGCCACATGCCCTTATTGAGTATTGGTCTCAACTGTGCCTTGGGCGCGAAAGACCTGCGCCCCTACCTCCAAACCCTGGCGGCCGAGGCTCCATTCCTAGTCAGCGCATACCCCAATGCAGGCTTGCCGAACGCTTTTGGCGGCTATGACGAGACCCCCGAGGACATGGCGGCGGCGGTCCAGGAATATTTGGACCTGAGTATTGTGAATATTTTGGGCGGCTGCTGTGGCACCACCCCCGCGCACATCCGGGCCTTTGCCCAGGCGGCTCAGGGGATCACCCCACGTAAACCTCGAGTCGCATGAAGCTGAGTGGACTGGAACCCTTGAAGATTTCGGCGCAAAGCAACTTTGTCAACGTCGGGGAGCGCACCAATGTCACAGGGTCGCGCAAGTTTTTGCGGTTAATTAAGGAAGAGCAGTACGAGGAGGCCTTGGACATCGCCCGCGACCAGGTCGAGGGAGGGGCCCAAATTTTGGACGTGAACATGGACGAGGGCATGCTCGACGGGGTGTATGCCATGACCACCTTCCTGAATCTGATTGCCTCGGAGCCGGACATTTCGCGCATTCCGATCATGATTGACTCCTCCAAGTGGGACATCATTGTAGCGGGCCTCAAATGTGTGCAAGGCAAAGCGGTGGTGAATTCCATTTCGCTCAAAGAGGGCGAGGCCGAATTCATAGCTCATGCGAAGACCGTGCGCCGGTTTGGCGCGGCCGTGATTGTGATGGCCTTCGACGAAGTGGGCCAAGCGGACTCGTACGACCGCCGGGTGGAAATCTGCGGCCGCGCCTACAAGATCCTCACAGAGCAAGTGGGCTTCCCGCCGGAGGACATCATATTTGACCCAAACATCTTCCCCGTGGCTACGGGCATGGAAGAACACCGCCGGAATGCGTTGGACTTCTTTGAGGCGACGGCCTGGATCAAGCAAAACCTTCCCGGTGCCAAGGTCAGCGGCGGGGTGTCCAACGTGAGTTTCTCTTTCCGAGGCAACGACGTCGTCCGCGAGGCCATGCACGCGTGCTTCCTCTACCACGCCATTGCCCACGGCATGGACATGGGCATCGTCAACCCCGGTCAGCTGATTGTCTACGATAAGATTGACCCCATTCTTCGTGAACATGTGGAGGATGTCTTACTCAATCGCCGCGACGACGCCACCGAGCGCTTGCTGACGCTCGCGGAATCCGTCCGCGGCGCCGCGTCCGTCCGCGAAAAAGACGAATCTTGGAGACAACTGCCTATCTCGGAGCGCATCGAGTACAGCCTGGTCAACGGATTGGATGCCCACATTGAAGCCGATGCGGAGGAAGCGCGCGTAGCGCTGGGCGCACCATTGTATGTGATTGAGGGCCCGCTGATGGCGGGTATGAACGTGGTGGGCGATTTATTTGGGGCCGGCAAAATGTTCCTGCCTCAGGTGGTCAAATCAGCCCGGGTCATGAAGAAGGCGGTGGCCTACTTGGAGCCCTTTTTCGAAACCTCCGATGCCGCACCCCGCAAGCAAGGCAAAATCCTCATGGCGACGGTCAAAGGCGATGTGCACGACATTGGCAAGAACATCGTGAGTGTCGTGCTGCAATGCAACAACTATGAAGTGATTGACCTCGGCGTCATGGTGCCTCCGCAGAAAATTTTGGATGCGGCCCTCGCACATAGCGTCGATGCCATTGGATTGAGCGGCTTGATCACGCCCTCCTTGGACGAGATGGTCTTTTTGGCCTCGGAGATGAAGCGCCAAGGCATCTCTTTGCCCTTGCTCATCGGTGGGGCCACAACCTCCCGAGCGCATACGGCGGTGAAAATTCAGCCGGTGCTCGATAGCCCAGTGGTTCACGTCAATGACGCCTCGCGCTCGGTCCCCGTGGTGCAGCGCCTCTTGGGTGAACAAGGCGCTGACTTTGCCGCGGAAATTCGGTCTGACTACGACCGACTCGCCGAGCAGTATGCGAACCGAAGCAGCCAGCGCAATTTTATGCCCTTGGATGCCGCACGCGCGAACCGCTACCGCCCGGACTTCTCCCAAAAACCAACGCGCCCTGCCCAAATGGGGGTCTTCACCTTGGATGATTATCCTCTGGAAAAATTGGTGCCCTACATCGACTGGACGCCCTTCTTCATGGCCTGGGACTTGCACGGCAAATACCCCCGAATTCTAGAAGATGAGGTGGTTGGGGTTCAGGCCAAATCCTTGCTCGCGGACGCCCAAGCCATGCTCTCGCAGGCGGTGTCCGAAGGCTGGCTCACCGCCAAAGGCGTCTATGGATTCTTTGAAGCCCAGCAAAAAGGGGATGATATTGAAGTGCGCGACGCCCAAGGCGAATCCCACCGCTTCTTGACCTTACGTCAGCAAGGCCAGAAAAAAGAAGGGCTGCCCTACTTGGCGCTGTCCGACTTTATTGATCCGGCGGGCGAAGATTATCTGGGCTTATTTGCCGTCACCACGGGCCATGGCTTGGACGAGCGGGTCGCGGCCTACGAGGCGGCCCAAGATGACTACAGCGCCCTGATGCTCAAGGCTCTGGCGGACCGCTTGGCCGAGGCCTTTGCCGAACATCTGCATGAGCGCGTGCGTCAAGAATTTTGGGGCTACGCTGCGAATGAAACGTGGAGCAACGAAGATTTAATCGCGGAATCCTACCAAGGCATTCGGCCTGCGCCGGGCTATCCAGCCTGCCCAGACCACTTGGAGAAGGACCTCCTTTTCCGCTTGTTGGACGTGGAGGCCCGCGCGGGAATTCAGCTCACGGAACACAAAGCCATGTACCCCACGGCGGCGGTAAGTGGCTACTACTTTGCACACCCTGAGGCCAAATATTTTGGATTGGCCAAAATCGATACCGACCAATTGACCGACTATGCTGGTCGCCGCGGCATCTCCCAAGAGGACGCTGCGCGCTGGCTAAGCCCCTTACTCGACCTCTGAACCCATGAAAGTCACGGACCACATTGCCGCTGCGAACGGAAAAACCCTGTTCAGCTTTGAAATCCTCCCCCCGTTGAAGGGCACGCGCATCGATGAGCTCTTTGGGACGATAGAGCGCCTGATGGCGTTTGGCCCCAAGTTCATTGACGTGACCAGCCACCGAGAAGAATTCATCTACAAAAAACGCGAGAACGGCCTTCTGGAGAAGGTGCACACCCGCAAGCGACCTGGGACGGTAGGCATCTGTGCGGCCATTCAAAACCAGTTCAAAATCGATACGGTCCCCCACGTCATCTGCGGTGGATTTAGCCGAGAAGAGACGGAATACGCCCTCATCGACCTGCACTACTTGGGCATTGACAACGTGTTGGTGCTTCGCGGCGACGCCCTCAAGGCCGAAGGCGCCTTCAAGCCCGAACCCCACGGCCACACCTATGCCATTGATCTTCTGAAGCAGGTGTCGGACCTCAACAAAGGCCATTACTTGCACGATGAGGTGGAAAACTCCAACCCAAGCAATTTTTGCATCGGCGTGGCGGGTTACCCCGAAAAGCACTTCGAAGCCCCGTCCCTCAACACGGACATCAAGTACCTCAAGGCCAAGGTGGATGCCGGCGCAGAATATGTGGTGACACAAATGTTCTTTGACAACCAGCACTACTTTGATTTTGTCGCCAAGTGCCGAAAGGCGAACATTCATGTACCCATTATCCCCGGCTTAAAGCCGATTGCCACGGCTTCCCAACTCACGACCATTCCCCGAAATTTCCACCTCAATCTTCCCGATGATTTGGTGGAGGCCGTTGAAGCAGCGAAAACACCCGCTGCAGTCAAAGAAGTAGGCATTGAGTGGTGCATTGCGCAATCCAAGGAGCTCATGTCTCAGGGTGCGCCCGTATTGCACTACTATACAATGGGCAAGGCGGATGCCACGGAAAAAATTGCTTCGGCCCTCTTTTGATGCTTGGAGCGCGGGTTGTGAGACGAAGTGCGAGCGGAAAATGAACTAAGGCGGTTTTTTCAGGTTTCTTAGGTCTTACCTTCGTTGCATGTCCGAAATTCCTTTCCGAGCCCCGCGCTTTGCGCCCAAAGCAGGCCAGCCCTTCTACCAAGAGCTTACCAAGCGGGTGAATGCCTACTTCACTCAAAACAATTTGAGTCCTAAGGGCAACTATAAACTCTACGTCAAAACGGGAGTTTTGATTGGGGGCTTTCTCGCCGCCTACCTCGGATTGGTCCTGGCTGCTCCCGGGTTTGAAGTCGCCTGGATGCTATGGCTGGCTTTGGGCCTCCTCACAGCGGCCATCGGCTTCAACATCATGCACGACGGGGCTCACGGAAGCTTTTCAAGGCACAACTGGCTCAACGAAATGGCGGGCCACAGTGTCAACTTTTTGGGAGCGAGCATTCTCATGTGGAAGACCAAGCACAATACGGTGCACCACACCTTTACCAACATTGAAGGGGTGGACGATGACATCGATGCTGGCGCCATGTTGCGCATGGCGCCAAGTCAGGAGCGCCGCGGTTTTCACCGTTTTCAGCACCTCTATTTCTCTGGCTTGTACGCCATGCTGTACATCTATTGGGTGGTCTACACGGACTATAAAAAATACTTCTCAGGCAAAGTGGGCAATGTGCCCATTCCCAAATTGACACGATTCCAACACATCAGTTTCTGGGCATGGAAGGCCTTGCATTTGGGCCTCTTTGTCGGATTGCCCATGTGGAAATTGGGCGTCTTACCATGGTTTGGTGGGTTCATGTTAATGGGCATGTCGGCGGGCTTGGTTCTTTCCATGGTGTTCCAATTGGCCCATGTAGTGACGGAAGCGTCCTTTACTCCCTACGTTCACGGAGAGACATTGGAAACGGAAGATGAGTGGGCGATCCACCAGATCAAAACCACAGCCAACTTCGCCACCAAAAGCCGTTTTCTTACGTGGTTTTTGGGCGGACTCAACTTTCAAGTGGAGCACCACTTATTCCCTCGCATAAGCCATGTCCACTATCCGGATTTGGCCAAAATTGTGAAGCAAACTTGTGATGAGTTCAATGTGACATACACCGAATTCAAAACGTTTGCGAGCGCCGTCCGTTCGCACGTCCAACATCTTCGGATGATGGGCCAGATGGCCTAAACGCTCCGCAAGCGAAACATTTCGGAGGTAAGGGAGTGCTAGGCTTGACGCCACGTGCGGACCGCACGAAGCACTACGCTCAGGATGTAAATCATCAGTCCATACAGGGTGGGAGTGAGGCTAACCTTAAGGCCGCCCGCAATCACGCCTTGCGAAGCTTCAAAACCTTCCATCACCGAGAAGGGTGTTTGGGTTTGTAGGAAACTATAAGTTAAGGCATACAATTTTATACTCCTTCCGGGTTGACATCGGAGATATGGAATTTGGCCTTCTAGTTACCTCGCGAGCATAGGGATTTCTCATATAGTTCAGCTCGCCGAGGCGTCCCTAATGTCCTTCAACCCTTATTGCCTCCAACCCTCAGTTGGAAATGTAGAGCGCTACCCCATCGTAGCCCACCTGGTAGGGCTTGAGCCCCCAGGCTGTTGGGCCGTCCAGTGGTTGCCCGTCGAAGAGCAAAAATTGCTGGCCATCGCAGGGACATTCGGCCGTCAAATTATCTACGAGGGTGAGTGTGCCACAAGCTTCGGACACATGGTTGGGGCAACAGAGATCGTAGACCCCAAAATCATTGGCGTCCCCGTAATTCGTTCGGCGGTAAATCGCGACGCCGCGGTACCCCCAATTTAGATGAGCCACCGACCCGCCCACAAACTGCAAATCGTACGCAGATGGCGTATTGAGGTAGATGGTTTCGTTGATTGGCGCGTAGGGAACAGGGTGCCGCGTGTTCGATCCATCGCAGTGCACGAAGAGCCCTAAGGGCAGAAGGAAAAGAAGGAATCGCCACATTTTATACAAATCTATGCCCTAATGAACGCTCAAGGGCAGCATTTATTGGTTATTTTCGTGACTTGGATCCTTTGAGGATTCCCTAAAACACGACCTAAACGCACCACTTATGCGCATTCGATTTGGAGTACTCATGCTCGCTCTGGCCTTGGCTTTCAGCGCCCAAGCCCAACGTCCAGGACAGTTGCGAGGAACCGTTACCGACAAGAAAAACGGGGAAGAGCAATACCAGGCTATCGTCCGAGTTCTCTCGGGAGGCTATGAAATTGCCAAAGGCACGACAGACTTTGATGGCAATTACAACATCAACCCGGTCCAGCCTGGAACCTACACCCTTTCCTGTGAGGCTTTTGGCTACAACAAGTCGACCTTGACGGGGGTGACCATCGATGGGGGCCGCATTACCAACATCGATTTCAAGTTGACCTCTGCGGACGTCATTTTGGGCGAAGTAGAGGTGACGGCCTCCTACGAAGCGCCTTTGATTGAAAAAGGAAAAACGTCCGTCACCTTTGGCAGCGAGCAAATTCGCAACTTGGCCTCACGTGGGGTCGGCGGTGTATTGGCCTTGACTTCCGGGGTAGTCCAAGACGAAGGTTCTGGAGCGTCTTACTTCCGTGGTGGTCGTTCGGATGCAAACGTCGTCTTCATTGACGGTGTAAAAGTGCGTGGCGACATCAACCTTCCCCGTGAAGCCATTCAAACCACGGAAATCATCACCGGAGGCGTGCCCGCGAACTACGGTGACGTGACAGGTGGAGTCATTTCGACCACCACCCGTGGTCCCTCGCCCCGCTTCTTTGGCACAGCCGAATACGTGACGTCCGCCTTGTTTGATCCCTACAACTACAACCTCGGTGGTCTGACCATCGGTGGCCCCTTGCTTCGCAACAAAAAGACGGAAGCCCCCATTGTCGGCTACCTCTTCTCCGCAGAAGTTCAGCACAACGGCGATGGACGCCCTTATTCCGTTCCAGTTTACAAGGTGAAGGACGATGTCCTGGCTGAACTTGAGGCACGTCCCTTGGTTCCGACCGCAGCTGGACTTGGAACGATCCGTGCGGCAGAATTGCTTCGTGCCGATGACCTCGAAACAGTCAATAGCCGCTTGAATGTGGCAACGAATGGAGTTCGCGCAACGGGTAACATCAACATCAAAACGAGTAAGAAGACCAACCTGGTTGTCGGTGCACGTTTCAACCAGGGCTTTGGCCGCAACTCCAGCTTCTCCAACTCCTTGATGAACTGGAAGAACAACGGTGCCTACAACAGCCGTGACTTCTCTACCTATGTGCGTTTCACGCAGCAGTTTGGCGGAGCGGGCGAGGACGCGGAGTCCTTGATTAAAAACGCCTACTACACCATCCAAGTGGATTACACGTTGAATACAGACCGCAGCTGGGATCCTCGTCACCGCGACAACATTTTCCGCTATGGCCACGTGGGAACGTTTGAAACCCAGCGCACATCTTTCTATGGCTTCGGTCAAGATGAAAAGACGGGCATCAACGCATTCCGCAAATTATTGGATTTGGACACTGCCGTGGTCTTCACCCCGAGTGAGTACAACCCCATTTTGGCGAACTACACCTCTACTTACTACGACTTGGTTTCTTCGGGCCAAATCAACAACAGCATCAATAACCTGACGAACATCCAACAGGGTGGCGGCTTGTTGAACGGCCAAGGGCCCTCTAGTATTTACAGCCTTTTCGGGAACGTAGGGGCCATTCAAACCAACTACGGCTACAGCCAAGCGGAGCAGTTCCGCATCACCGCGTCGACCAACTTTGACATTGGTGGCCACTCCTTGATTGCAGGTTTGGAGTATGAGCAACGGTTTGACCGCAACTTCAATGTGGCGGGGACCGCTCTCTGGCTTCTCATGCGAAACTTGCAAAATGACCACATGAAGGAATTGGATACGGAGAATCCTATCCTGGTCTACCGCGATGGCGTTTTCCAAGACACGATTAACTACAACCGCGCGCTGGACTTGAACAAACCCCGCACGTTTGACCGCAACCTGCGTATCGCCTTGGGCTTGGATCCTGACGGCGCGGACCAAGTGTTGCTAGATGTCGACAACATTCATCCGGATGACCTTCTGGGATACGGTGGTTTGAGCCTATTCTCCGCGCAGGAATTGTTGAATTTCGGTGCAGGGTCCTATGTCAACTACTACGGCTACGACTACACCGGCAAATTGCTCAACTACAATCCTACGTTGGCCGATTTCTTCAAGGCCAAGGATGCCAATGGCAACCGGACATATCCGATGGCGGCCTTCCAACCTATTTATATGGCCGGGTACATCCAAGACCAGTTCCTGTTCAATGACCTGTTCTTCAACGTAGGTGTGCGCGTGGATCGCTTTGACGCCAACCAGCCTGTTTTGAAGGATCCCTTCACCCTATATAGCAGCCGCACTGTAGGAGATGTCCGTTCTATGGGCGGCCTAGAGGGATCGCCCATCCCTGAGTCGATTGGCGATGACTATGTGGTCTACGTGGACAACATCAAAAACCCAAAACGCATTGTGGGGTACCGTTCTGGTTTTGACTGGTTCAATGCGGATGGTTCTCCCCAAAACAACCCCACCATCATTGCGAACTTGAGTGGCGGTCAGGCCAAGCCATGGATCTTCGAAGAGAACTTCACGGACCAAGGCAACCCCGATCAACCCGTATTAAGTGAAAAAAGCTTCAAGGATTACACGCCCCAAGTGACGGTTTCTCCTCGTATCTCTTTCCAGTTCCCTATTTCGGATGAAGCGGAGTTCTTTGCTCACTACGACCTGCTCGTTCAGCGTCCGACACCGGGCTTCTCGCGGTTCAATCCGGTCAACTACGTCAACTTGGAATACGGAACGGCCAACTTGCCGAACCCCGAGTTGCTTCCTCAGAAATTGACGGAGTACGAAATCGGTTTCCGCCAAATGTTGGGCGAGCGTTCTGCCTTGAAGGTGAATGCATTCTACCGCGAATACCGCGATTTGATCCAAACGGTTTCGGTGACGGAAGCCTACCCCGCTACCTATGTCATGTACGGCAACCGCGACTTCACCACTGCGAAGGGCTTTAGCTTCCAGTACGATATGCGCCGTACCGGCAATGTCATGGTGAATGCCCAGTACTCCTTGTCTTTTGCAGACGGAACGGGTTCTGGAGCGAATTCCGGTTTGGCTTTGGCTCGCTCAGGACAACCCAACTTGCGCTACATCCAGCCTTTGGACTTTGACCAACGTCACACCTTCTCCGGAAACTTGGATTTCCGCTACGGAAAGGGCACCGACTACAATGGTCTGGTGATCAAGAACGTCCGCGTTTTTGAGAATGCCGGGGTGAACATTTTGGGTACGGCTAGCTCTGGATTCCCATATTCTCGCCGTGTACGTGCGTATGGCTTGACCGAGACGGCTTCGCCCATCGTAGGTGTACTCAACGGGTCGCGCAAACCTTGGCAGTACAAAATTGACTTGACCGCCAACAAGGTGTGGTACTACGCCAAGGGCAAGAAGACAGTTGAAATCTACGCTCAAGTGTTGAACGTCCTCAATACCCAAAACGTATTGAATATCTATCCCTTCACGGGGTCGCCCACGGATGATGGCTATTTGTCCTCCTCACGTGGCCAACAGGCCATCTTGTTCACCACGAATGCCCAGTCTTTTGCAGACTTGTACAATGTGAGCATGGTGAATCCTTTCAACTTCTCTATCCCCCGTCAAATTCGCCTTGGTGTCCGCCTCGGCCTGTAAAAGTTTGAATTCCGTATTCCTATGAAGAAGATTCTATTTGGTTTAGCATGGGTGGCCTCCACGGCCTCGTTAATGGCTCGTCCGGACGTCAACGTGTCTGGAAAGAACAACTTGTCCAATAAGACGGTCGAGGAGCTGTGCCAACCCGCTCGTGCCCAGAGTGACTTGAACATCAACAACGTCCGCGCAACCATCCTTGGTGGAGGCGACATGTGGTGGGATTTGAACACGGCCCGCTACGAAGTGCCTAAAGGCGGTGGCAAGCACTCCATGTTTGCGGGAGCCCTTTGGCTTGGCGGATTGGATGAAGGTAACCAGCTCAAGTTGGCGGCAGTCACTTACCGTTCACGCGGAGTGGACTACTGGCCTGGCCCCCTTTCTACGGATGGCTTGGCATCGGTCAACAAAGAAATTTGTGACAAATACGATAAGCAGTGGATTATCACCCGCGAGGCAGTTGAAATGCACCGCGCATGGTTGCTCTGTAAAAACGATCCGGATTGCGACGTCGCAGAGAAGTTCCCCGGCTACGAAGGGAACATCCCCGATATCATTCTCGAATGGCCCGCTCACGGGGCCGAAGGCGAATTACCCTACACATTGGCACCATTTATCGATTTGGACGGCGACCAGCGCTATGACCCCTTGGAGGATTATCCAGCCTATGACTTGGACCGCCAGTTTGACTGCCGCCGCAAAGAGACGGACGTGCTTTATGGTGACCAAACCATCTGGTGGGTTTACAATGATCGTGGAAACATTCACACGGAGACCTCGGCGGGGGCGCTCGGTTTCGAGATTCGTGCTCAGGCCTTTGCCTTTGCCACGAACGACGAGATCAACAACATGACGTTCAACAACTACCGCATCGTCAACAAGTCGACATTCCGTTTGACCAACACGTTCTTCTCCACCTGGTTTGACCCGGATTTGGGCAACTACCTGGATGACATCATTGGTTGTGACATTCCCCGTGGTTTGGGCTATTGCTACAACTCAGATTTGAATGACGAAGGTCCTTTGGGCTATGGCTTGAATCCTCCTGCCGTAGGCTTTGACTTTTTCCAGGGTCCCTTCGCGGATTACTTTGACGGGTTGGACAACGACCGCGACGGTTGCATCGACGGAGTGCGCGACGACAATGGCGATTGCCAGGCAGAGAATCCTGTGACCGGCGTGAACGAGCGTATCATCATGTCTGGTTTCATGTACTACAACAACACGGGTTCTGCCTTCTCGGGCAACCCCAGCACCGCGGCTGAATACTACAATTTCATGCAGTCACGCTGGAAGAATGGCAACCCCTTAGTGGTGGAAACCCCTTCAGGTCCAGGTAATCCCGCCAATGGTGACGGATTTACGGCGGATGGTTCTGGACTGGTGACCTTGTTTGCCTACCCGGGTGATACCTATGACACCACTGGAAATGGGGCACCTACGGCCTCGCAAAACTGGTATGAATCCCCCAACAACTCGGAGGACAAGCGCGGACTGCACAATGCGGGCCCCTTCTCCTTGGCTCCGGGCGCTTTGAACTTCATCACCACGGGTGTGGTATGGGAGCGTGACTACAACAAAGCGGATCTCTTCGCTTCGGTAGAGAAAATCTTGATCGCCGACGACAAGGCGCAGAGCCTGTTTGACAACTGTTTCCAAATTTTGAATGGTCCCGATGCCCCAGACATGGAGATTCAAGAGATGGACCGCGAGTTGGTCATCATGCTCAGCTACCGCGACGGCCAGAACAACCAGTTGTTGGATTACGAAGAGGAGGATCCGTTGATTCCTTTCACGGACAACACCTACAAGTTTGAAGGCTTTCAAATCTTCCAGCTGGCCAATGCGAATGCCTCGGTAGGTGATCGCTATGATCCTAACCAAGCCCGCCTGATCGCTCAGTGCGACATCAAAAATGGTGTGGAGCGTTTGATCAACTGGGAATTGGATCCAGATTTGGAGCTGTTGATTCCCCAGGATATGACTTTGGAATACAACGACGAGGGCATCAAAATGAGCTTCTTGGTGAAGGAAGACGCCTTCGCAACGGGTACGGACCGCCGTTTGGTAAACCATACTCCTTATTACTTCACAGTTGTGGCCTATGCCTACAACGAGTACGAGCCTTTTGACCAAGTCATGCACCCGAACGGACAGCGCAAGCCGTTCTTGGCTGGCCGTAACAACGTGAAGAAGTACGAAGGCATTCCCCACTTGGTGGATTCTGAGGCAGGCGGCACCGTCCAAAATTCTTTATACGGCTACAGTCCTATCATCACGAGAATTGAGGGCATGGGCAATGGCGGAAACGCCTTGGAGCTGGATTCGGCTTCCGAGCGCGCCATCGTCAACAACTTTGTGCTGAGCCACCCCACCTACAAGAGCGGCTATGGTCCGGTCAACGTGAAAGTGGTGGATCCCTTGAACGTTCCTCCGGGCAATTTCAAATTGCGCTTTGATGGAACAGGACCGAATGCCAATTGGCAGGTTGAAGACGCTGCAGGCAATGTCATCGCGACGTCTATGACCGCTTTGTCCTTCATCAACGAGCAAATCATCCCTGAGTTGGGCTTGAGCGTCGAAATTCGCGATCAAGAGAACCCAGGTAATGACCCAGATAATTCACGCAATGCGGGCATCCTGGAGTCGGAAGTCATTTACGATGACCCCACCCAAACGTGGTTGTCCGGCGTGAAAGATGATGATAGCTATAGCCCCCGAAATTGGATTCTCTCTGGCCAAAATGACATCACGTCCAAGCCCGGATCCTACTACCGCGATTATCCCAACGACCCCAAAGGGTTGTTTACGAACATCGTCGGCGGAACATGGGGACCCTTCCCATATGTCAGCTACCTCGGCCGAGGATACGACGCTGGAAACAACATTTACGGTATGGGCCCAGCGGACTCTTCACAGTCGGCGTTCTCTGCCCGGATGAATGCGCGTGATCTGCACTCCGTAGACATCGTCTTCACGAAGGACCACACCAAGTGGACCCGTGTTCCGGTCTTGGAGATGGGTGAAGACCAGGACTTGACCGAAGGGGCTGTCCGCAAATGGCGCTTGCGTGCCGGTGCAAGCTGGGACAAGAACGCCAGTGGCGAGCTGGTCCGTAGCTCAACCAGCACGGGTTGGTCATGGTTCCCCGGCTATGCGATTGACGTTGAAACCGGCACCCGTTTGAACATCGCCTTTGGTGAGAACTCCTGGATGGTGGGCGACAACGGTAACGACATGCTGTTCAACCCCTCTTCACGCCTTTCTACCTTCCCGGCAGATCCGGTTACAGGGGGCTACAAGTTTGGTGGGCAACACTACATCTACGTATTCGGTCCCTACTTCCAGCAAGGCCTGTCTAAAGTGCCGTTGGATTACGCCGGCGGCGATGAGTTGAACAACCCCTTGTATACCGAGTTGAACAACATGGGCCAAATCCTCAACCGAAACAAGGTCACAAAGAGTTTGATGTGGGTGAGCATTCCGCTGATGGATCCCCGCTTTGCGGACCGAGACTTGTACACGGATATGCCTTCAGACGCCCGCGTGCGTATCCGCATGGCACGTCCTTATGAGAAGTACGAAACGGATGGCACGAACAACAGCAATCCGCTTTACCAGTTCAACACGAACAATGTGGCCACAGACAAGGGCAACAATGTGGTGGCTACGAGCGCGTTGGACAATATCCGCGTCGTTCCAAACCCTTACTTCAGTTTGTCCGCCTACGAGCAGTCTCAGTTGGACAACTTGGTGAAGGTGACCAACCTGCCTGAAAACTGTACCATCAGCATCTACACGGTCGAAGGCGCCTTGGTGCGCACCTTGCGTAAAGCGAACACCGATACCTGGTTGTATTGGGATTTGAAGAACAATTATGGAGTACCCATCGCAAGTGGGGTCTACCTCATTCACATCGACGCCCCAGGCATCGGTGAGAAGGTAATCAAGTTCTTCGGAACCCTCCGTCCATTTGACCCGACTGGATTCTAAGACATGGAAATGATGAAAAAACATATCGCCACCATCGCCCTCGTTGCGGCCAGCACGGCCCTCTTCGCAGGAAACCCCGTTCGTTCGGGTTCCGCGGGCGCCTCTGAACTCCTCATCAACCCATGGGCACGCACCGCTGGGTGGTCCGAGGGCAATACCGCCAATGTCATGGGCCTTGAGGCTATGTACGGGAATATTGCGGGCATGGCCTTCACTACCGGACTGCAAACAGGCTTTGCAAACAGCCAGTGGTTGGTCGGAAGCGGGATTCAGTTGAACTCGGCCTCCTTTGCGACGCCCTCGGGCAATGAAGGGGTGTTGGGCATTCACATAACCAACATGAACTACGGCCAAATCGAGGTCACCACGACCGAATTGCCCGATGGAGGCGCGGGATTCTTCAGCCCCACGTCCACCATTATTGGCATGGCCTATGCGAAGAAGTTTACCCAAAGCATTTATGGCGGGGTCAACATCAAGCTCTACAATTCGAGCATCAGCAACTTGTCGGCGACGGGCGTTTGTTTTGACGCCGGCGTTCAATATGTGACGGGTGCGGACCGCGATTTTCGCTTTGGCATCACCCTGCGGAACATTGGCCCCTCTTTTGGGTACAGTGGCGACGGTATGGCTATTGTGTTGCCTGTCCCCACGGGATCGCACACCACCACCTTTGACAGCCGTACAGAGCAGTTTGAATTACCTACCCAGCTGGCCATCGGCGCAGCGAAGCGCTTTGACTTGGATGCGAAAAATCGCCTGAATGTTGCGGGCAACTTTATCTCGAATTCGTTCAAGAAGGACCAGTTTACTGCGGGAGTGGAATTTGACCACAACGACATTTTCCAAGTGCGTGCCTCGTATGCCATGTTTGACAACCGCTATGATGGCCTAACGACAGAAGCCTTTATGGGTCCTGCCATGGGATTCACGGTGAATGCGCCGACCGGCGGAACGTCCAAGCTGAGCTTGACGTACGCCTACCGCTTAACGAACTCTGCCTTCGCAGGGGTGCACACTTTGGGTGCCACCTTGGTATTGTAAGGCCAATTTTACTACCTTTCACGGAATGAGATCCCCAGCCAGGGATCTCATTCTCGTTTAATCCTTTGACACTATGTCCGTTTCCTACTTGACCCCTGAAGGCTTTAAAAAGCTGAAAGAAGACCTCGATCACCTGCGTTCCGTGGAACGAGCCCGCATTTCTGCCCAAATAGCGGAGGCGCGGGACAAAGGGGATTTGAGCGAGAATGCGGAATACGATGCGGCCAAGGAGGCGCAAGGCCTGCTAGAGCTTAAGATTTCCAAGATGGAGGAAGTCATGGCCAATGCCCGCATTGTGGACGAAAGCCAGTTGGATACGTCCAAAGTGTTGATTTTGTCCAAGGTAAAATTGCGCAACCCGGCCAATAAGATGGAGTTCACCTACACCCTGGTGGCGGAGCAAGAAGCGGATCTAAAGGCCGGCAAAATCTCGGTGAACAGCCCAATTGGGAAAGGACTCTTAGGCCGCAGCGCAGGCGACATTGCGGAAATTCACGTCCCAAATGGAACGATGAAGCTCGAGATTCTGGAAATTTCTCGCTAAGTTCACCTCACCATGTCCTCCATCTTCACCAAAATCATCCGAGGCGATATTCCCTGCTATAAAGTGGCGGAATGCGATCATGCGATCGCCTTTTTGGATATACGCCCGCTGTCCAAGGGGCACACCTTGGTGGTTCCAAAGATGGAAGTGGACCGTCTGTTTGATTTGCCCGAGGAAGACTTCCAGGCACTGTGGTCCTTCACACACAAAGTGGCCAAGGCGATGGAGGCATCTGTTCCCTGCAATCGGGTTGGCGTCGCGGTACTGGGATTTGAGGTCCCACATGCCCACATTCACTTAGTTCCTTTAAGGACAGAAGGGGATCTCAACTTTGCACACCCCAAGCTTCAATTGGCTCCCGAAGTTATGGAAGAGATCGCTGCGTCCATCGCTCAAGAGGTAGCGGAGGACATCTTGCACTAAACATTCTTTTCGTACCCGGTAGACCAAGTCGAGTGCTGCCGGATCTACCAATTCGCCGCCGTCCACCGAGGCATAGGGCCTTTGGTAAGTGTGGAGAGCGAGCTATTCGGATTGACCGCCTTGAATGCGGTCGGGGTTCTGACTGAGGAATTGGGACCACGATCCTTTTCCCTTACCCTTTGGGGCCTTTTTAAGCTTGTTCACAGACATGGAGGCTTGGATCGGAGACCCTATGGCGTACGCGTGGCAGGTGGCCACTGCGAGTCCGTCCGTAGCATCCAGAACTTTCGGCATGGATTCCAATCCGTAAATGTGCTGGAGCATACCGCTTACTTGCTCTTTGCTGGCCGCCCCGTTCCCTGTAATGGCTTGCTTGACCTTCCGCGGCGAGTACTCCACCACGGGTATCCCGGCTGCGAGCCCAGCGGACATGATGACGCCCTGAGCCCGGCCCAACTTGAGCATGGATTGAATGTTTTTCCCAAAGAAAGGTGCCTCCATAGCCATGTGATCGGGCTGGTAGGTAGCGAATAGTTCGGCGATGGCTGCATGAATGTCGGCAAGCCGCTCAAAAGGGTCTTTTTTGGCGTCCAGTTTGAGGGCGTCCAGCGTCAAGCAGGTCAACTTTTTCCCTTCGACGCGAATAATCCCATAGCCTAGGACCACAGTGCCGGGGTCTACGCCGAGGATGATCATGGTTTAGGCTTGGCCCGCGTTGGTTCCCATGTAGCCGCTCCGGGAAGTGGGGGCTTGGTAGAGTCGAAGTCCAAAAGCGGGCGCCGCCGCAATGAGGTGATCAAAAATGTCGCTGACAATACCCTCGTAGGGCACCCAGCTGATTTCCTTGGCAAAGCAGTAGATCTCCAAGGGAACACCCGTGCCCAACGGCTGGAGTTGCCGCACCATTAGGGAGTGCTCGTCCGAAACCTGGGCGTGTTCTTTCAAATAATGCGTGGCATAGATCCGGAAGACCCCGAGGTTGGTCATATGGCGGCCGTTGACGGGCTGCGACTTGTCCGCGCCGATGGCGACGTTGTGTTGGGCAATTTCGGCTTGACGCGCTTGGATGTAGTCCCGGACGCGCTCAATGCCGGATAGTGAGGCAAGAAGTTCGTCACTGCAGAACTGCACCGAATCCAAATCAATGACCAGATTGCGCTTGATGCGGCGCACATTGGCCACTTGCATGCCCCGCCAGTTCACAAAGCTGTCCGTGACAAAGGCCTTGGCGGGAACACTCGAAATCGTGTTGTCAAAGTTTTTGATTTTGACCGTGGTGAGGTCGACACTGATCACATCGCCATCGACACCAAAGCGCTCAAAGGTGATCCAGTCGCCCTTGCGCAACAAGTCGTACATGGCGATTTGGAAGTTGGCGAGCAGCCCATTGATGGCATCCTGAAAAATCAAAATGATGATCGCGGTGGCTCCGGCCATGCCGGCTAGCAAGGTCCCTAAGGGGGTGCCCGAGGCGACCGAAATAATCCCCAAAATGGCAATGAACCAAGTCAGGAATTGGACCACGGAAAGCAGGGTGCGTATGGGCTTATCCTTGAATTGCTCTTGGTCCTCCAAGACATGGCCTGTGGCTCGCGCCGTGCGGTTGACCAGCAAGGCGATTTGATACACCAAAAGGAAATCCAAGCCTTTTTGTAGAGGGGCAATCCACGCTTCGGCATGCTCAAATACCACAGGAACGAACCCGCGAATCAACAAGGTGGGCAGAAGATGTACCAAGCCCTCGAAGACCTTTTCCTTCAAAAAATGATCGTCCCACGTGACTTTGGTGCGCAACACAAAGCGTCGAATGAGGCGCATCAAAATGCTCCGCGCAACAAAATCAGCCAGTAAGCTGGCTAATACTAAAACGAAAAAGTCCACGGTGATCGTCAAGCCGGCGATCAGAGGTTCAGAAAGGCCTTGGGCTTCGAGCAGTTGCCGAGTCCAGTGGCCCGGATTGATTGAAGTGGGATCCATGCCCACAAAGGTAACGGATGTCTGCGGGATGGACTATGGCGTGATGGTCCAGGATACTTTTCGGCGTGCGGAAGGATAGAAGTACCCAAGGGCATAGTCCTCTGGAGCGCCTTCGCGGTAAATATTGCCAACGATGGGGGCAGGGGGCGCGTCAAAAAGTCCGCCAACTTGAAGTGTCTGCTCGCGCAAAAGCTGCAGGTAACTGTATAGACCCAAGGGGATACTGCCAATTTCAAGGGTAAACGTTACCCCCACAGAATCGGGACCTGCCACTTCAATTTCGGGGAGGTCGATGCCATTGTTGGAGCGGCCATCCAAGAAACCGTCATCAAAGACTTGCAAGTTGAAGGGGGCATTCTCAAGGGTGTCGTTGCGCCAAACGCGTGCGCGGTAGGTATCTCCGGGGCCCGGAGCTTCACTCCAGTGGGCGTAAACGTAGTAGCCTTCGCGCACGAAAGGAGCACGCGGAACAAAGGCGCTGTACACCGAATCAAACGGATTGCAACGGCCTAGGGCCTCAGGGGCCGAACGCCAGGTGCCAAAAGGAAGGGTTCCATTTTCGGCAATCTGCACTTGGATGTGGTAACTCTGAGCGTAGGTCGCGCGGAATTGCCCCGCATAGTGCCCACCGGCGATGTGCACGAGGGTGTCCACAGGGAGGCCATTTTCAAAGAGGACCACGGTGGCGTCTTCGACAGCGGGATTCGGGTCTTCGCTCAAGTAGTTGACACTCCAACTTAAGTCGGCATATACGGGTGTGCTATCTCCCACCGAGCCGTTGACGATGAGGCGGGTTTCGCCATCGGGCAAAGTGAGGTCAATGGGGTCTTGGCAACTTACCCACGCGAGACTGGCGGCTGCGGTCCAAAGAAAAAGGGAACGAGGGGTGCGCATCAGAAGGTAAAATTGTACGTGAAGTAGGGGATGACGGAGCCAAAAATGGACAGGCGGTAGGCCTGGACATTGGTGGGCTGGCTAAAGTCGGCCCGGAAGAAAATGCTGTAGGGATTGCGGCGGCCGTAGACGTTGTAGGCGCCAAAGGCCAAGGAGGATTCCCAAGCCTTTTTGGGTTTTTTCGTGCCCAAGGTATAGGTGGCTGAGAGGTCCAAACGGTGGCTCGCCGGCGTACGGGCGCCATTGCGGTTGGTGTATACGGGGAAGTACATGCCTTCAAATTCCGCGCGGGAATCAGGGTAGGTGATGGGGCGTCCAGATTGGTAGGCAAAGTTTCCGCCCACTTCCCAGGCCTTATTGATACTCCAGTTGGCGACCAAGTTGAGGTCGTGAAGTTTGTCGTAGTTGGCGGGATACCACTCGCCGTTGTTGATGCGTGTCTCGCGCGTACCGCCATCGACGATGCGCTCGGTCCGAGATAGGGTGTAGCCCAACCAGCCAGTCAGGGCGCCGGTTTTCTTTTCGAGAAGGAATTCGGCTCCATATGCCCGGCCATCGCCCCGGAGGAGTTGCGTTTCGATGAATTCCGTAAAGATCAAATCTGCACCGTCTTTGTAATCCAGAAGGTCTTGGAATTCTTTGTAGTAGACCTCAATGCCCAGGCGGACGCCCGATTCGCCATAGTTTTGGGCCCAACCAAGCGCAACCTGGTCTACGGTGGCGGGAGCGATAAACTTGCCCGCGGGGCGCCAGATATTGACCGGGGTGGCTGTGGTGTTGTTGCTAATGAGGTGGAGGTACTGGCGGGATCGGTTGTAACTCGCTTTCAGTGAAGCCTTTGGTCCGACCTGGTAGTTCAATGCGAGGCGAGGTTCCAAGCCAGCTAGTCCGGTGAAGGAGGCAATGATTTCCCCCGGGCCATAGGCGGTGAGTCCCGTCGATTCCAGATCCGTCGGATTGTTGGGATTGCTGTAGTTCTGAATGTCTCGGGCCCCCACATTGAAGAAGGTGCTGTAGCGCAGTCCGTAGGTGGCCGTCAGCACATCGGTGATGCGCCAATCGTCGCTGAAGTAGAGGGCCGGCTCGGTGGCATATTCTTTTTGGAGCTCTAAACTGAAGACTCCGGAGATTTGACCGGGGTGAAACACGTAGGCGGTGTTTTGTACGCCAAAATCCACCGTATGGGCCGCATTGGCATACCAAGTCCAACCCACGTTGCTCACATAATTTTGGATGCGGGAATCCCAGATGAAGGCGGGGTCGGCATCCTTCGGTGTACCCAACTGGTAGGTATAGTCCGAATACACGGTGGTGGCATTGAAGAAGAGTTTGGGGCTAATCAACCGGTTCCACCGCAGGGTGCTTGTCCAGTTTCCCCATCCAAAATCAAACAGATCGGAGGCGCCAAACTGGTCTCGTCCAAAGTAGGAACTGACAAACACGCGGTCCTTTTCACTCAATTTGGCATTGACCTTGATATTGAGGTCATAAAAGTAGATGGTCGTGTTGTCGAGCTCGGGTGAATTGAAATAGGGAAAGAAGAGGTCAAAGTAGGAACGGCGTCCCGCCACCATAAAGTTGACCTTGTCCTGGATGATAGGTCCTTCCAGCAAGAGCCGGCTGGACAAGAGCCCAATGCCCCCGGTGCCAGCAAATTTTTGGGCATTGCCTTCTTTTTGACGGACATCGAGAACGGATGATAGGCGCCCCCCATAGTTGGCGGGCATACCCCCTTTGAATAACTTGACATCTTTCACGGCATCCGCATTGAAAATGCTGAAGAAGCCAAAGAGGTGGGAGGAGTTGTAGACTGGCGCTTCGTCCAAGAGTATGAGGTTCTGGTCGGCATTGCCCCCGCGCACATTGAACCCGCTCGCGCCTTCACCCACCGTCGAAACGCCCGGCAGCAGCGTCAGCGTTCGGATGATGTCGGTTTCGCCCAAGAGCTGCGGGACCTTTTTGATTTCCTTGGCCGTTAAGGAACTCACACTCATCTCGGTGGTGGTCACGTTGCTATTGAGCCGTTCTGAAACTACTTCCACTTCCCCGAGTTGGGTGGCTTCCTCGCTCAAAGAAATGTCCACTTTCCGGGCGGCGGAAAGGGTTCCCACATTGAACGTAAAGGGGGCATAGCCGATCATCGTGACGGCCAAGGTGTAGCCTTTTCCAGCAGGCAAGGTCAGGCTGTAGAAGCCATAGGGGTTGGTGGCCGCACTCCACGTCCCGGCAGCCGATTTCACGACCACCATGGCGGAAGGGACCGACTCCCCGGTGCTAGCCTCTGATACCGTGCCACTGAGGGTCGTACTCTGTCCCCAGGCGGGATGAAAAAAGCCCCAGAGGGCGAGGATAAATGTGATTTGGCGCATAACTTGTAACCCAATAACCCCGTAAAGGGCCGCATGTTCAGCCCCAGGGGGACAAATGCCATGCCAAGACCTGAATTCGGGGCATGATTTATGTACTTTCGGCGCATGCTCGCTTTGATACGCATCCTATTCATGAAAAAGAACCTCAAGTACACTCTGCCGGCCCTGGCACTTATTGCTGCATTGGCGGTAGGCTTCTCGTGGAAAGCCCCTTCGGACGATCAAGAAAAAGTGGTGATGCTGCTTGTGCACGACGCCTTGGCCGGGGTGCATTACCAGCCCAAACCCATCGACGACGCTTTCTCCCAAGAGGTCATGGCGTTCTTCCTCGAGTCCTTGGATGCCGAAAAACGCTTTTTGCAGCAGTCAGACATTGACCAAATGCGGGCCTACCAAAACCAGTTGGACGATGCGCTGAAGAACGCCGACCTGACTTTTTTCAACTTGAGCCAAACCCTCTGGCAGAAGCGCTTTGCCCAATCGCAGGAGCTCTACCAAGAAATTTTGGCCCAGCCCCTTGATTTCACCTCCCAGCGCACCTTTGAGACCGATTCGGAGAAGCGGGGATATGCCGCAGACGATGCGGGCATGCGGGCGTACTGGACCGATTACCTTACCTACCGGGTCTTGATGCGTCTCTACGATCGATCCATGGCGGCAGATTCTGCCGGTCAGGCCAAATTCATCCTTGGCGACCCCGGATTTGACGAGGAAGAGAAGAAGGCGCGTGAAAAAGAAATGGAAATCCACGATGAGTGGTTCAGCAGCATGTCGGACATGGAGCGTTCGGACTGGTTTGGTCTCTACATGAATGCGTACACCGGCGTGTTGGATCCCCACACCCAGTACTTCCCTCCTCGCCAACAGGAAAACTTCGAAATTGAAATGACTGGGCAGCTCGAAGGCATTGGAGCTTCGCTTCAGCAAGATGGCGAGTTCACCAGCGTGGCCTCTATCGTGACTGGTTCGGCCTGCTGGCGCCAAGGGGAATTGGAAGTGGGCGACAAAATTATCAAGGTGGCCCAAGGTTCGGCCGAACCCGAGGACATCGTGGGCATGAGTACCAACAAAGTGGTGACCAAGGTTCGGGGGAAGAAGGGTACGGAAGTGCGCCTCACCGTTCGCAAGAAGGACGGCACCGAAAAGGTCATTCCCATCATTCGCGACATCGTGGAGATTGAAGCCACCTTTGCCCGCTCGGCCCGCTTGGGAGCAGACGGTAAAACGGGCTACATCCGCCTGCCGAAATTCTACGTCGACTTTTACGACGACAACAACCGCAATTGTGCCGACGATGTCAAAAAAGAGATCGAAATTCTCAAAGCACAAGGGATGGAACGCCTCATTTTTGATTTGCGTGGGAACGGCGGCGGTTCCTTGCCGGCTGCCGTGGACATCGCGGGCCTGTTCTTTGACAAAGGCCCCGTCGTTCAGGTCAAAACAAGTGGCCAACGCGTGCGCTCCTACGACGACCGCGCGGGGGGTGCCGTGTGGGATGGGCCGCTGTTGGTGATGGTCAATGAAGGAACCGCTTCGGCCTCCGAGATTGTAGCCGCCGCCTTGCAAGACTACGACAAGGCCATCATCGTGGGAACGCGTCAAACATTCGGCAAGGGCACCGTGCAGAATATGCTGGACCTTGACCGTGCAGCCGGACCGTTTTATGGGGACAAGCCCCTGGGTGCGCTGAAGCTCACGATTCAGAAATACTACCGCATTACCGGAGGAACCACCCAGTTGCAAGGGGTGGAAAGTGATGTTGTTCTGCCGCATCCCTACCAGGAGATTCCGTATGGAGAACGCGAGTTGGACTACCCTTTGGCGGTGGATTATGTGGAGCCGGCGGTAAAATTTGAACCCAAAATCTCCAAGCCCTACCTGAAGGCGGCCCAAAAGCGGATTGCGGACAACCCAGAATTTGCCCGCATTTCTGAGTATGCGCGATGGTTGAAGTCCCAGCAGGACCAAACCCTCGTTCCGTTGAACTATGTGGCCTACTTTGACCGCGAGGCGGCGGCAGAAGTGGAGGCAGAGGCCTTTGATGACTTATTGAAGTCCTCCGGCGAGCTTCCTGTGGCCTATGCTTTTCCAGGTCAAGAGTCGACCCTCGACAGCGGGAAGGTGACGGAATACACCCGCTGGTTCAAGGGCTTGTCCACGGATATTTACTTGGGTGAAGCCTTCCGCATTGTAGGCGAAATGCCCCGCTAACAAATCATGATGGAATCCCGCCCGCCTGTCTCCATGCTCCGCCGTATATGGCAGCATGGCTTGGGCCGTTGGGGGCTAGCCATTATGGGATTTTGGCTGGTGATGGCCTTGGGAGGCTATGTGTTGGCGACGGATGCCAGCCCAAATGCGAACCGGATGAATTTGGCGTATGCCGCACAGCCCATCGGGGTGCGCCTTCCGCTGGAAGAGGCGCCACGCTTGCAGGCCAAGCCCCTTCACTGGTGGTTCGTGGGGGATGCTGGAGCACCAGCCTGGGTGCCGAGTGAGACCCAGGAAATTCGAATGTGGTTGGGCACCGACCGCTACGGCCGAGATCTTTGGAGCCGATTAATTCTCGGCGGACGCATTTCCTTGAGTGTTGGATTGATTTCGGTGGGCATCGCACTGCTTTTGGGGCTGCCTTTAGGGGCTTTGGCGGGGTACTATGGCGGGGCCCTGGATCGCGTCCTGCAGACGGTCATTCAAATATTTTGGAGCATCCCCACTTTTTTAATGGTCATTGCGCTCAGTTTCGTGCTCGGGAAGGGGTTTTGGCAAGTTTTTATCGCGGTGGGCCTGACCGCCTGGGTGGAAGTAGCCCGCTTGGTTCGTGGCCAGGTGCTGTCCATCAAGCAGGCCGAGTTTGTTCAAGCCGCGGAGGTTCTTGGGTATAGCCCGGGCCGAATCCTTTGGCGCCACATCCTCCCACAGGTTGTTCCAGCGCTCATTGTATTGGCGGCCAGCCAGTTTGCTTCTGCCATTCTATTGGAATCCGGATTGAGCTTTTTGGGAATCGGGGCTCAGCCGCCCATGCCTTCTTGGGGAGGGATGATCAAAGACCACTACGCTTACCTCCTAACAGGCCAGGCACATTTGGCTTTGATTCCCGGATTGGCCCTGGCCAGCCTCGTCCTGGCCTTTATGTCCCTCGGCACGGCCCTTCGGGATGTCCTAGACGTTCGCAGTTAAGCGCGCGGGCTGGGCAAAAAAAATCCGGCGCAGAGTGCGCCGGATAGGAAAATGGTCTTAGGTTCGGACTTCCTCAGAAGGGCAAATCGTCGTCGTCTCCTGAAAAGGCGTTGGTATTCGGAGCCGCAGGAGCTTGTGCAACCGGGGCACCACCTCCATATGTGGGTCCATTGTTGGCAGGGGCGGCGGGGGCATCGGCATTTTGGATGCGCCATCCCTGAATAGAGACATAGTAGCGGGTTTCGCCCTCGCGGGAAGTCCACTCGCGCCCGCGGATGTTGATGGATACCGTCACTTTCTGCCCTTCCTGCACGCGATTGAGCAGGTCAGCGCGGTCTTGGGTGAATTCCACCAAAATGGGTTGGGGGTATTGTTCATCCGTTTGAACGACCAGTTCGCGCTTGCGGAAGGTGGGGCTCACTTGTTGAACCTCCATGATTTTTTTTACGGTGCCTGTGATTTCCATGCGTAGATATTGAAAGAAGAATTGAGATTACAAATTAGCGCTTCCTTTCGGAGCATTGAGCCGGTCGGTGAGAAGAATTTTCCAAGCTTTTTTCACTTTGCCCGCTTCCAGGGCTTCCTTGGCGTATTGGTGCAGCATTTCACGGCGTTCGATGCGGTCCGCCGTTTGGTCAAAAATTTCCCGAATGCGGCGATGGGTGGCGAATTCGGCCACTTCCTCTTCGCTGGGGGTCATTTCGACATTGCCCAAGCGTCCGAGGTCATTGCCGGACAAGATGGTGGACGTTCGAATCGAAGGAGGCAAGGCGTCCACTCCGATACCGCGTGTTGCCAGGGGCTTTTCCACTTCAAATAGGGCATCTCCGTTGGCGCGTACGTACCAATCACCGCCCAGACGGCCCACTAAATCCAGTTCATCCTGGTCCAAGCGGCCCTCTTCGTCGAGAACGCGTTCGTGAATATGGATGAGTTTCACTTCGCAAATGACCAAATTCCCAGCTCCAGGCCCATCGCCCAAAGCTTTCACTTCAAGGACTTCGCATTCCATGGCGACGGGAGCTTCGGCCACACGAGGTGGATGAACGAGGGTGCTTTCTACGGGGGTAAATCCCGCTTTCAGAAATTCATTGACACCAGTTGGGTACTCCGTGCTGGACAAGCTGGTTTGCTCCACCATGGCATGGCTCACACTGTGAATGACGACCTCTGGCACGGCGAGCACGTTGTGGAGGGTGTCCTTGGTGCTGCCATCGCGCCCGCGATTCGCAGGAGAAAAAATAAGAATGGGCGGATTCGTGCTGAAGACGTTAAAAAAACTAAATGGGCTCAAATTCACGCGCCCATCGCGGTCGATGGTCGACGCCAAGGCAATGGGTCGCGGACCCACCGCAAATTGAAGTGTGCGTTGAAGATCTGGGATGGAGAGGTCCTCCGGTTTGAGATGTATCATAGGTGCATTTTCCGGCTGGTTAAAGGTAGGGATTTGGCTTGGGACCCTCCTTTTTTCAGGAAAAATCAGGGCCTCTTGTTGACAACTTTTCTGGTTTTTCAGGTGGCTATTTGCGTCCTTGAGGGTACATTTCGGGCATGATTATTTCCAAACTTCTCTATCAGCGTTGTGTTGAAGGCGGGCGCTACAATTGGCAAAAAATCAAAGAGAAAAGGTCCATATGGAATCAGGCAAAGCCGCTTAATAAGGAGGTAGGCAAGGAGGCATATTGGGCGAAAAAAGCGATTGGCACCTTTCAGAAGGAAGCCCAAGGGGCACCTATGGATATTTCCATTCTGCCCATTGACTGTGTGAACCGATGTCCAAGCGGACGCCTGCTTCACCGCCTTGGACTACGTCGGAATCCATTCATTCTATTGGCCTTCCATGAAAATGCATTCCTCCTTGCCGACCTACGCAGTGCGACCTGCACTCGTCAAGAGTCATGGAAAGGCCTTATTTATGGCTTTGACGGTGTATTGATTTGGGATTTATACGAAGACGTGACAGAGAAGAGTTTGGGGCTCATATATCGGAAAAAGTCTGTTTTAACCGGCGGCGGCGGAGCAAATGATGGGGGGTATTAAGAGATTAAGCCTTTACCTGCAGACTGCCGTGATTTTCCGCATTCCCTGAGTGATCCAGGGGACTAGGCATCCAAGGATTTTGGAAATCACCTTTTATCGGATTTTAAGTGGAAAGACCCTGGTTGGCGGAACCGGCTTGAGCTGAATTTCCACGTATCTTTGCGCCATCCTAAACTGCGGATGTGGCGAAATTGGTAGACGCACCAGACTTAGGATCTGGCGCCGTGAGGCGTGGGGGTTCGATTCCCTTCATCCGCACTAAATTTTTAAAGTATGTCGACGTCCTTAGTCTTTGCCGCCATTAGCGGTTTGCTCGTTGTCTTCTTATTTATGATGCTGAATCTCATGAAAACATGGATTGGCAAACTGGAGGATCGAATCAAGTCCCTCGAAGACAAGCAGAAATAAAAAAGCCGGCAAACGCCGGCTTTTTTTATTTGAGTCTCGTTACTTTTTCAAGAAAATCTCTACGCGTCGGTTTTGACTATTGTCTTCGGAAACGGGTTCCGCTTTACCGAAGGAACGTACCTCTACACTTTGGGCTGGGATGCCATACTTCAGAACTAAATCGTTGGCAAAACGTTGGGCGCGCTCCATGCCGAGGTTGAAGTTGTAGGCCTCATTTCCACGCGGATCGGTATGTCCAATAATGACGATGGTGGAGGAGGCATTTGCCTTGATGGCATCGGCAATCTCCTGCAAGCGCTGGAAGCTTTCTGGGACATACTGAATGGAATTATCCCGGAAGTACACTTTGGTCAACAACACAAGGTTTTCATCGCGCTCAATCTCACGGATCACTTCGACTTGAACTTCCTTGATGACCTCTTTTGTTACGACTATGGTGTCTACTTGACGGATAACGGTTTCCACGATTTTTTCTGCAGGAAGCAAGGATCGGGCCGCTTTCACAGGTCGCTTGGATTGGAAGCCTTGAGTGGACCCTCGTTGAAAACGATAGTGGACCCCAATTGTAGTACCGACCCAATTGGAGTAACCAATTCGCAACGTGACAGGATTGAAAACAAGACCAAGACCAATTTCTTTACGCACTTTTCCAAAGGAGTGTCCTAATCCATATGGCCCAAAAGGGCTAATCCCTGCGAAAGCATATAAATTCGAATTCAAAGAAAGGGTTGGGCCCATGGTATATCTCTGATAGTTCCCGTCCCCGTTAAAGTCGTCGATAAATACGACGTCATTTCGCTGTTCGTAGGTGGTGTACAATCCTAAGCCTTGGTAAAGATTAATGCCAGAGACTGTATACCGAGGGATGTAAAAGCCCTCCGTATGCTTCAATGCGAGTCCCCCCCCAAGTTCAATAGCTGGGGATAATTGAGCGTTCATATGCCAAACTCCAATGAACAAAAAAATAGAGAGCAGAATCTTTTTCATAATGAAAGATGTTTAGGCCAAAGGTAGCACCTTGAGCACACCTCAATGTAAACATTTCATTTGTCCTTTCATAAGAAAATGCGCATATCATCGTTGAAATGAGGTAGTTTTGTCATCCTTCATACCAAATGAAACGCATCCTTCTTACGCTCAGCATCCTGTACTCATTCTATGGGTGGTCACAAAACGCGGCCATTGCTGTACCCCATGCGTTTCAAGGAACCCATTTTAAGACCTTCAAGGAACAGGGTGAAACCATTCGGACATGGTATGAAGTATCGGGCCGTTACAGCGAAGATTATATGGAGGTCATACGGCGAATCTATCAGCCCAATCGAGATCAAACCCTTCGCATTCTCGATACGTATGGAGATGAAGGCTACACCGCGGTAAAAATTGAATCTCGGGGGTGGATTTACATCTTGATCCAATCCAATGCGGGGATTAGTGAGTCGAAAATCCAAGCCCGGGAGAAAGAACCACGCGACTAGTTGAAAAAACTTTGGCTGGGTCATACCTTTGCGCCCCTTTGCCACTTTAGCTCAGTTGGTAGAGCATCGCATTCGTAATGCGAGGGTCGTGGGTTCGAGTCCCATGAGTGGCTCTAAATGTTGCAAATGCGCGCGAGTGCTGAAATTGGTAGACAGGCTAGACTCAGGATCTAGTGTCCGTAGGATGTGGGGGTTCGAGTCCCCCTTCGCGCACCACACGATTCCCGCCCCCCAAAAGGGCGGGTTTTTTTTGGCCCGTTTGCGAGCCAGCGTGTTTTTGTCATGCAGCGCCACCCAAACCTTCTTCTGCTTGAACCTCGAACTCTTCGTACCTTTGCCGTCCTTTTTTCAAAGACTCTGAACCTATGAATGTTTCCCACACGATTGACGCCAAGAACAATGGAGTTATTACCGTCGAAATCGCCCAGGTCGATTTTGCTGACAAAGTAGAAAAAGCCTTGACGGACTACCGTAAGCGAGCTAGTATTCCGGGCTTTCGCCCTGGGATGGCACCGATGGCAATGATTCGAAAGCAATATGAATCTTCGGTGCGCATTGACGAGGTGAACAAGATGTTGCAAGACGGCTTGTACAATTACCTGGAGTCGGAGAAATTGGAAATTTTGGGCCAACCCTTGCCCATGCCTAGTCAGGTCGACTTTGCGGCAGAAAGCTTCCACGTGCAATTTGAAATTGGCGTAGCGCCTCAGTTTGATCTAGAGATCAGCGAGAAAGTGAAGCTGCCCTACATCGAAATTGAGCCTACCAAGGCGGTAATCGATGAAGAGGTTGAAAACATTCGCAACCGCTATGGAAAAATGTCCGAAGTGGATGCTGTTGGCGCAGAAGACATCCTCTTTGGATCCTTCCAAATGGTCGATAAAAAAGGCCAACCCGTAGACGGCGCGGAGGCCAAAGAAGGCCGTGTCGGCATGAAGTCCATCAGCGACAAGAAAGTGGCGAAAGCAGCGTTGATCATGAAAGTGGGAGACACATTGGAACTTAACGCATCCAAGCACTTTGCGGACTCCTTCAAACTGGAGGATGTTTTGGGCCTCACGGAGATCGAACAGGCAGCCTCAACTGGAATGTTTGTACTGACCTTGAAGACCATCTACCATTTGGAGCCGGCGGACATTGATCAAGCGCTTTTTGACAAGCTGTTTGGAGAGGGTGCCGTGAACAACGAAGCGGACATGCGCAGCAAAATCGAAGAGGACCTCAAAGGATTGTACCAACGCGATGCGGACACGCATTTCTTCAATACGGTCACAGACCACTTGATGAAGACCAAGATGAACATGCCCGAGGCCTTCATGAAGAAGTGGATCACCCAACAGGGCGAGAAAGCCCCAAGCATGGAAGAAGTGGAGGAGCAATGGCCCAACACCGAAAAAGCGATGCGCTGGCAGTTGATTGAAGGCAAACTGGTCCGCGAGCACCACTTGCACGTCCACAAGGAAGAGTTGGTAGCCCACGCGGTGGCCATGGTGAAGAGCCGTATGGCACAGTTTGGCCAAATGATGGACGACGCGCAAGCAGAGCAGTTGGCGATGAGCGTCCTGCAAAATCGGGAGCAGTCTGAACAGCTTTCGGAACAGCTTTTGCAGGACAAGATGATGGCGTTCTTCAAGGGAGCTTTTACGCTCAAGACCAGCAAGAGCACCTATGCAGATTTCCTTAAATTGGCCAATAGCAACAAATAACTTCCGTCATGGATCTAGGTAAAGAATTTCAGCGCTATGCCATGCTCGACAAGGGCATCAGCAGTTTGACCATGCAGCACTATGTCGAGAGTTCCTTGACACCGTACATCATTGAGGAGCGTCAATTGAACGTGGCGCAAATGGATGTATTCTCCCGCTTGATGATGGACCGCATCATCTTCTTGGGAACGGGCATCAACGACCAAGTTGCCAACATCGTGCAAGCACAGCTCCTTTTCCTTGAATCGGCGGACAGCAAAAAGGATATCCAGATTTATCTAAACAGCCCCGGTGGGTCCGTGTATGCGGGATTGGGCATCTACGACACGATGCAAGTGGTGAGCCCCGATGTGGCGACGATTTGTACGGGCATGGCGGCCTCGATGGGTGCCGTCCTGATGTGTGCCGGCACCAAGGGCAAACGTTCGGCTTTGAAACACTCCCGTGTGATGATTCACCAACCGATGGGTGGCGCACAAGGCCAGGCCAGCGATATGGAAATCACTTTGACGGAGATTCTGAAGCTCAAAAAGGAGTTGTACGAAATCATCGCCAATCACTCCGGTCAGCCATTTGACAAAGTGGAGAAAGATTCGGACCGCGATTACTGGATGACTTCCGAAGAAGCCAAGGCCTACGGCATGATTGACGAAGTGCTGGAGGGCAAAAAACGCGGATAAGATGTCAGAAGGTTCGCAGTGTTCTTTTTGTGGTCGCCCCAAAGGCGATGCGGGGCTCCTCATCGCAGGCCTCGATGCACACATCTGCGAATCATGCATTGAACAAGCCCACGAGATTGTTCTAGAAGAGGCACGCCAAGGCCAAGGGGGAGAAGCCTCTGACTTTGAGCTGCCCAAACCCAAAGACATCCGGGCCCATTTGGATCAATACGTGATCGGTCAAGACGCGGCGAAAAAAACGCTTAGCGTCGCGGTCTACAACCACTACAAGCGCGTCTTGCAAGGTGGCGTGGACGACTTTGAAATCGAAAAGTCCAACGTCATCTTAGTCGGAGAAACGGGTACCGGAAAAACCCTGTTGGCACGGACAATTGCCCGGATGCTCAACGTGCCCTTCGCCATTGTCGACGCCACAGTGCTCACCGAGGCAGGCTATGTCGGCGAAGATGTAGAAAGTATCCTAACCCGCTTGCTTCAAGCGGCAGATTACAATGTGGAAGCAGCCCAGCGCGGCATCGTCTTCATTGATGAAATCGATAAAATTGCCCGCAAGAGCGACAACCCTTCCATCACGCGAGACGTGTCCGGGGAGGGCGTGCAGCAGGCCTTGCTCAAGCTTTTGGAGGGTACCAAGGTCAATGTTCCGCCCAAAGGCGGCCGCAAGCACCCGGATCAAAAATTTGTCGAGGTGGATACCCGTGACATCCTTTTTGTTGCTGGAGGCGCTTTTGATGGCATCAATCGCCACATAGCTCGACGACTAAATACCCAAGTGGTTGGCTATGGAGGAAGCGTTCGCCGGGGCGAGGTGAAAGAAGAGAACTTCCTTTCGGCCGTGGCACCACAGGATTTGAAAGCCTTTGGCCTTATTCCAGAATTGATTGGCCGAATGCCCGTTCTGACGTACTTGGAGCCTTTGACGCGCGACACGCTGTTGCGCATCTTGACCGAGCCCAAAAATGCCTTGGTGAAGCAATATGGCCACCTGTTTGAGATGGATCACATCGCTTTGACCTTTGAGCCCGCCGCGCTCGAAGCCATCGCAGACAAGGCTTTGGAGTTCAAATTGGGCGCACGTGGACTACGCAGCATTTGTGAGGCCATTCTGACAGATGCCATGTACGAATTGCCTGAATCCGTTACCGTGACGGCGGAGATGGTGGAGCAGCAGCTCTCCAAAGCAGATGGATTAAAAGCGGCGTAATCACCGCTTGATTCCTCAGAAAACCACTTATTTTTTCCGCGCGTACCGCACAAAAGCGTAGCCAATGGGCTGTTCAATCGTGGGGGGGTGCACTTCGCGCGACAATTCGGTGAAGTCATCACGGTATTCAGGGAACCATGTGTCGCCTTGGTAGTGGCCTTGAACTTCCGTGATTTCGAGTAAATCCGCATGGGGAAGCCCCTGTCGGTACAATTCGCCCCCGCCAATCAAGAAAATTTCGGAATCCTTCATGGAGGCCATCCCGATGGCTTCCTCGAGACTCTCCGCGGTCAGGACCCCTTCATGG